>Ga0228711_1011942_pt1 | contig 10825 bp, 3 predicted proteins | sample MedpolnodulmetaG_2_FD_177996 | JGI IMG/M metagenome (GOLD analysis project Ga0228711, IMG submission 177996) | Root nodule microbial communities from Medicago polymorpha collected in Santa Monica, California, United States - brown nodules | ecosystem: Host-associated > Plants > Roots > Nodule...
ATGAAACTTTAATATCGTAAAACGTAGTAAGCGCACCAAAAAAAATGAAAAAAGAACTACTATCAATAAATGTACCGCTAATAATAAAAAATAACTACTATGAGAGAGGAAACCGCTAGGGCGGTTGGGGATTTAAAAAAAATGTTTTAGTCATGTATTTCATTTTTGGAAACAACAATATTTCAACAAAATTAGAAGTGGCATATCGGTTATAGTTGTAAAGTGAAAACATATGATACCTGATTTAATTCCTTGCAAACTCTTTTTTTTCATAAAAATTACTCAGATCCACCAAAAAAGGCGGGATTAATTAAGGCAAACTTATCATAACTGTTTAACATTTATATATATTAAGATTTATTCAGTCTTCAAACTTTTATTATTATCCTAATAATTTGGCTTGACTTTTTCACTTTAGGGATGAGGCCGGAAGGAAAGAAGGAAAAAAAAAACATCTAAAAGGCACTTTGGTGAAAGAAAGGGGCGTCATATCTCTAGCCAATGGATCCTCAACTAAATACCTCGATACGTTACAGTAGATTTCAAATTCATAGTTTAAAGATAAATTAACACATACAAGTTACAACTTACAAGAGGCTGACATCAAGGGAGGATAGAAAAACACTGACAAAATGTAAGCAACATATATGACATCAAAGAATTAAACATAAGAATTGAGAAAGGAGCTTCTGAATAGAAACAGTAAGGCGATGTATATTTTCAACTTAAGCAAGTTTTACAAAGACCAACAAGCATTAGATGAGCTGATAATATTCCCCCAAAATTTACCATGTTAAATATAAAACTTATATAACCAAAAATGGAAGGGAAAAATATTAGTTCAGTCATCCAACAATCCCCGAGGAAGCAACCCTATATCGTTAACCTCCTGTCAATGTCTCAGGCCACCCTAACTGCAATGCCAGTTTACCTTGCACCCAAAATATGCGGCCGGCAGGCGATCAAGCCTCAACAATGCTGCAATTTACAACTCTCATGTCATATGAGAAACCAATATGGAGGCCAAAAGCAACAAGTTATCTGACCAAAGAATCGATCAAACTAGCCGAAGAGGATTCAAGTCCAAGGTGTTGAATAATTGGAAAATAGATGCAACAACTTGTCCAGTGTTTCAGGAGTGAATTTCCTAGCAAATAGGTAACATGGCTTCTGAATCCCATTCCACAAGCAAGGCCAACTTTGCACTTCTTTCTGTAGAAACACAAGGTAATTCATCAAGCCAGTTCATTCATTCTCAACAAATCAGATAAGTATCTCATATAGCATACCTTCTCATCACTGGTGACGTGTACACTAACATCAACGGACTGCAAGTATAAAAATTACAGTGAATATCCGCAAAACATAACTTGAAGAAAAAATGAAAAGGCAATGATGAGTGGACAGATACTTGCACAGTTGCAATAAACTTGACTTTCTACAGAAATAATAACTATAATGGTATTACTACAGAAAGGGGATTTCCCAACTTGATGTCTCTTTTAATTCTCCTAAAAGTTGGATTTGGTGTTTTATTATAAAAAAGGAAGGGTTAAATATGTTTTTGGTCCCTCCCTATAAATATACCAACTTTTCGTTTTAGTCCTTCTAAAATTTTCCTTCAACTTTTAGTCCCTATAAAATTTTCAATCACAACTTTTGGTCCCTATTTTTAAGTCAACTCGTGTATTTTATAATGAAATGTGTAGAATATTGTAAAAATCTCTCCCTAAAAAAGTTAGAATTTTTTAACAAAATATGAATTTTTAACCACCAAAAATATAAAAATTCATATTTAATTCTTGTTTTGTTAAAAAATTCTAATTTTTTTTGGGCGAGATTCTTATAATATCATAAAGTTTTCCGCAAAATTTTATTTAAAAATATGAATTTTACATGAGTTTACTTAAAAGGAGGGATCAAAAGTGAAGATGGAAAATTTTTGGGGAAAAGAAATTTTTTGGAGGGACTAAAACGAAAAGTTGGTATATTTATAGGGAGGGACCAAAAACATATTAACCCAAAAAGGAATGAACTGTCATTAAAAATTAACCACAGAGTCCCACAAAGGAATGAACTGTCATTAAAAATTAACCAGAGTCCCACACTAACTGTCCCATAAAGCAAAATTGCATTTTTCCTTTAAACCAGAATCGCATTCACTTCTGCTAATATCTACGAATGCACATGTATTGTCAACAAGTATGTAAATCTACTCTAGTGGTACCGGTCCCAGACTTGTGTTTCTATTGAAGGAAAGGGGTGAAATGTAATAAAATGACATTTATTTCCTAGCTGCTGACCAAAAGGAATGAATATTGAGTATTATAAAAGTTTATGTCAGCAGAACTATACCGTGATATTCTTCAAAAGTTCATATGTAACATCATGAGCCCTATATGATTTTGGATGCCATTTTCTTTCGGACCAGTCAACGTGGGTTACGGACCAGTTTGCAATTCCACCAGGATCAACAATCTAAAATCAAATGCATAAGTTAGATTAACTGGAGATTGAAAAATATTAATGTAAAAAATGAAATAATATATATTGCAGTTGAAATTCTCACCTGGAAGAAGGTTGGCAAGTAATGCTCGTCAGCAATGCAATTCTTCCCCTCCAAACCAGGCTGTGGTATTAAGAAATTTCACATCAATATCGAATTTATATTTCATAGCTTCAGGGACCTATAACTGATTATAGATAATTTGCAAATACATTTTACATTTTCTAGGGACAAAAAGGTGTTGCTTTTCTAGTTTGGATGGAAATTCATCTCAGGGATTCAAAAATTCTAAATTATCACAACAAAATTAATCACCTTAAGCATCTAAGCCATAAAACTGGCACATAAGATGACTAGCTATAGATCATTTGCACATCAGTTCTATATCTCCGAGGACAATAAGGAGTTTCTTTTGTATTTTAGGGAGCAGATCATATATGGGATTAGAAGTCCTGAATCGTTCCAAGGAACTCTACTTCACAAACTACATAAGAAACACTATATTGTCCTACGCAACATCGACCTGATATCTAAGATAATGATGCACTTGGTTTTCCATTTTGCTATTCTTTTAGAATTTTGTGAGGCACACTTTGTAGTTTGTGCATTTCCCTGTATGTGTTTACATACATGTAGTTGTTACTCGTTACATCTACACTGCTACTATTGTTCTTTTAAGGTATAAAATCGTAGAGCAACAGAAACAACATGTTTCAATAACATCTTGCATAAAAGTTTCAGTGCATATTTTGGACTGAAATGATAGAACAATCCATTTAAGCTTAAGTAACAGAATGCACATCCTTATACTATGCTAAAGAGAGATAATCAGAAGCCCAGCATATATAACCTCATTAAATGAAATGATAAACTTGTTTAGTTTGATGACTAGGATAATTTAGAGCAGAAATAAAAGATGGTCAACAAACCTTTATGAGTTTAAAGAAATTGTTTTAACGACAACAATATATAATAATAACTCTACCTGGCAGTAAGCCCGAAATTTTGAGTAATACAGGTAATCGGCCATAACTATAACAGCATGCTGCCGCTTCATAGAAAACCACTGCAGAAGAAATTGAACAATGAAAATGAATCTAGTAAATGGGGTACATGCATACACACGTATATCAAACAAAACACTCGATGAAATAGACGTGTAGTGATACTGATTGGGCAAACAAGAGCTAGTGTAAAGAATTTCACACAAGTGTAATTTTTGTTATTTAGAATTTATTTATCACCTTTTATGACAAAAGACTCAACTAATACCATGCACTAGAATTGATATTCTAGTCAACTCTATTGAACATAAAGCCATAGATTGGAAAGAAAAGTTAAGGAGAAATAGGAACTTCAGTTTATCCAGTTGGAATCCTGTGAAAGACAATTGTAAAATGATGCACACTTGAGGTGCTAGCTCAGTGGAAAGAGATTAGCCTTGTAACTTCAAGGTACTGAGTTCGAATCCCCTCGGAGACAATTGTAAAATGGCCATTAGTGCCACTTTGATTAACAAAATTTCCCTAATTGAGAAGCTCTCAAGCTAGCACAAACACCGTTTAAATTCGTATTCTATAAAAAATAAGTAAAATTTATATTTAAAATACTGAATTCTATCCCCAACATGGCTTCAGCATGGACATACCTGTGCACCCTTTCTAAAGTCTTTCACCTCAACTTCAGGTAACATGCGATCTGAGTACCTCCCATTCCCATGAGGACCAGGATCCTTAAAGCTAATAAGAGAGGATAAAATTTTGCTTTAGCGAATGACATCAGATTGATAGCAAAAAGCATAGAGAAGAACTATCGACTCAATAAAAAGTCCTACTATGTAATATTGCTTAATAACTCACATACCAGTCAACATAGCTGATATTTGTATGCATCAGATAGTTGTAAATATAGTCAAAATGATATAGAGGTACACAGCTGCAAAACTCAAGGCAAAAAATAAGAAATTAATTAAACCAATAAAACTAATTAATCAGCATGAACAGAATATAAGCAATCTCATAACCATGTACCTATCAGAAAGTAAAACAAAGTGCTGGTTATCAGGATCTTGAAGGGCAGTCGCCAATATCCGTCTCTCTGCATCAACCATAGAAATTTTACCCCACACCACCTGCAAACAACATGACTACGGGTTACAAGAACCTCCACTAGAAAACTACTGGTTACTGGAAGGCAGATAATTACACTTAACGTCAGTATTACAATTATTAGACCTAAAAAGTTGAAATTTAAATAATTTCAGCTTGAACCAAAAAAATCAGCAATGAATTCAAAAAATACAATTAATCAAAACATCATCTAGGAGGATACAAAATTGCTCATGCAAGCCAAATAAAGTAAATTTGGAGTTAAAACCCAGACTGGACCAGATCAGGTTATACTTATTCCACTGAATAAAACATAAGCTACAATCTCATATTTAACAAGAAAAAGTGCAGAAGATTTTTATACTTCTATTTTAGATTGCCAAAGCAAAACAATGGCATCTCCAATGGTTTGCATATGTGGCTACTCGTTCTACTTTCTGCTTTGGAAAATATAAAATGTCTATAATGTAGGAATTAAAACATTATACATCAAAACCCATTCATCAAATCAATACAAATTAATTTCTCAAGTCAACAATAATATTCTATTTTCCTACGATCAAAACTTGAAATTCACAAGTTCAACAAAAAAGGAAAATGACACATATTTAAAGTATGATTTCTGTAACAGAACATATAAACTCAAACATATGATAGAATACAATTCACAAACGATAGAAAACTGAACAATAACAAGACTATATGTACCTGGCCACTGCGTATATCCCGGTTGACAAAGTAACGGCTCACATGAACTGGTTTAGACTTGGATGCATGCACATAAACTGAGAACTTCCCTTCATGGCCCTGCCATAAAGGAGAAAATCTTCCAGGTAAATGCACATTGCTAGATGAACAGGATTCAGAAGCATGGACAACCAAGTACAAGCCATTGAAATTACCATAAAAAAGTTCAGTCTATTTATTCATTACACTACATTTATGAAGAGTTTATTAGGAAAACATATTTCACAACTTGCATTGTATATCTATGCCACTGTAAAGATCATTGTCACAACTGTTTCCAAGAACATGAGTCATGTTGGAAAATACTGTATATAAACCATGCAACATTATCCTTTGCACATCATTACCCAAGTTTGAGAAACTCTAGCAATTTTCATGCAAAGCATAAATTTCGGCTAAGGTTGCAACAATAAGTGACTCCCCTTATTAAATATTCCAATTTAGTTTTCTGACAGAATCAATGAAATTCCCAAAGTCTCCCAGGTCCCAACAAGTTAATACTTCTTTACGAAGCATTAAGAATCATCAAAAACAAATAAATGAACTTGAACCATGGATTCTTTTACTGATAAAAAATTGCAGAAAATCAACTAAACTACTAAATTGGCAGATATTCTGTGATTAAACAACTGCCATAACTATATTTCAAAAAGGAACATCAAATTTCTTCCAAGCCGATAAGACGATAACTGAGAAACAATAGCTTGAATGTAATAAAACAGATGAGTAAAGTAGCCAACACTTACTTGGAAAAAGTTGTCCCATAATTTTTCCAGTGGGAGGGAACCAGGCGACAAAAACATGAAAGCAATCTTTGATTTTTTCGAAACAACCGGCGGTGAGGTCAAAATATCCTTAATCACAACACGCGATGCAATCTCTTCATCAGTGTATTCTCTTGCAGGAGCAGGTGGAAGCCAATCAGAAAACCGCTTGCACCCTCTAGAAGAGAAGATGTAACAGGCTGAAGAACTACTTTGTGGAGGGTACATGTAAGCAATTACTAGAAATACGCATACAAATAACACTAAGACAATAATCCACATTGGCTTCTTCATGGGAGGACGGTGCCGAGACCCGGGCAATATCTGCATATCACCCATGCTTCCTAAACGCCAATCTTTGTCCGACTTCATCTAATTAAATAATGCATCACACACAGTTTTCACCACCAGAAACAATTATTTTCGGTCCACACACAAATCAAGGGCAGATAACCTACTCCTTACAATGAATCCTAAATAGATTGATGCAGAAAAATCTGAAAACAAAAACACATAAAAGAATAAAGAATAAGTCACATTTCTTAAACCTCTAAATCTTACACTTAAATTCAATCCTAGTAGCAAATGAATAATCACCCACATGTTCAGAATCATATACAAGACATCAAAAGCAACATAAAATGCAAAGAAACATGTAAAAACCTAAGAAATTAACAATTAAAAATAGAAACTTTAGTAAAAAAAAATTGAAATTGGCATCATCATACATACCCAGAAAACCCCATTTCTGTATTTGGGTACAAAAACTGAAATTGAAATATAACTAAGAAGATAGTATAGTAAAATTAGGCATAAATTAGAAAGAAAATAGAATAAAATCAAAAGATTCCCTTTTTGTACCTGAAATGCGTCGAAAGATGTTGAGGAAGATTGATTGATTGATTAACTAACGTAAATCAAATCAAATCTTGATAATAATGACTGGAAAAACGAAAGATCAAAACTTTCTTAGTGAGATGGGGAATAATAATGATTACTATTAAAATTGAATTTAATTAAATTTCTGGGAAGAAAAAGATCAAAACTTTGTTTGTTGGTGTTTGGGATTATGAATGCCACAAAACGATTTATGATTGGTGGTGGATAATTGTTGTATCTTTTCTTCCCAATACTTTCACAGTGCCTGTAATTTTAAAGACTTTTTTTTGAAAAGGTTCCTATATTATTCAAAGGTGCCTGTAATTTAGGGGGTGTTTCTTTAAGATTTTAGTAATTTTATAATAAAAATTACAGGAATGTTAACAACACACACTTTTCAACATAATATTTTTGGCTGGTTAAAATTCACATGAGTCCCACAAAATCATGTGAGTCCTATATACTTTTGGTGGATCATATGTGAGTTTTAACCAATCAAAAAAAAAAATGTGTTGAAAATATGTTTCTAGCATTTCTCTAAAAATTATACGATTTTAAATGGAAAATGATTCATAAACACCCTTTTACTATACCATTCTTGTACACCCTTGCCCATATGGATGGCAGTTTTGTAAATTTGTCAAAAAACAAGGGCTATAAATTTGTACACACTTTCTGTTCACGTTTTTTTTTTCTTTCTTTTTCTTTCTTTTCCTCTTGACTTCTCTCCAGAATCGCTTATTGGCTTCAGAATTGAATTTCTTCTCACAAATTATTCACTCACTTCAAACATTAATCCTCCATGTTCAAATGTTTTTTTTAAATGCTGTTCATTTTTTGTTTTCCCTCTTATGTTGAGTTATTAATTAATAATGAATGGGTTTACAGAAATAATTAACATAAAATGAATCAATTGGGTAATGGCTTTTAATAGTTAATTTTGTGCATAATTTTGAAACAATCATGCCAAGTGAAAGGATTTGAGTTTACAGAAGTGGTGATTTAAGCTATTGGAGTGGGAATCATGGTGGTAACTAGGTAGATTTTGACTCTTCTCGACTCTCTTCTCTCTCTGAACACAGATCCACGCCACTCTCATTATTTCCCTCCGTCCATTTTCCAGATGTGGACAGGGGTGGGTGAGAGAGAAAGACGCGGTGATGGAGGAAGAGGACGGTGGTGATCGGTGATGAAGGGAGGAGAATAATTGACAGTCAGTGGTGTTATTGCTGCCGGTACGGTGGATGGTCACCGGAAGAGTCGTAGAGAGAAGGCAGCAAGAGAGGGAATGAATCAGACTTAGAAGAGAGAAAGGGATGATGAGATAGAACTGAGAATGAGATTAAAACTTTTCTTTTTACTTTTTTTTTTGAGCTGGCACTTTGTATGAATATTTAAAATTATTTTTGAGTGTGTATAAGGTGGTATGCCACCTATGTGTGTTTACCTATCATCACTCTTTTAAATACGTTTTTTTTAGGGAGATTTTACAAGGAGAAGCAATATCTATCAAACAAAAGAAAAAGAGAAGCAATAAAAGTTCTTTTTATATTAAACAAGCATGAAATAGTACACTTTTCTTAAACCCTTTAAAAAATAATGTACACACTATATTAACTTAATATTGATTTGTATGCTGTCGGATTTGGGTTTCATCGATATGGACGGTTTTTGCTATTTTAAGTGAGGATATGCTCATCGTCGTGTTGTAAAAGTAGGTTTATTCGTCGTCGGCTCATCTCAGTGGGTTAGACGTCGTCGGTCTTTGAGATCTAGGAGTTAAACTTCTGGATTTGGTGGTTCAAGTTTTGGTTCTTTGAAAACCACCTTCGGCCGAAATGGTCGATTTCTTTTAGACTTGTCACTTTAGGTGGTCGGTGATGAACAGGATCGAGTCAGTTGTCACTGATTTCTTTCGATTGTTCATTGTCATGGTCTTGTTTGGCTTGAAAGGGTGTTTTAAGCTTGCTGTTTTGTTGTTACAAAGAGCCGTTGGTTCACAAATTTGCATGTGTCAGAGGTCGATTCATTCACCATTCCTCAAAAGATGAGTTTGAATTTATTTAGACTCGTCTCTTGTTCGATATGATGCTTGCAAATTTTAAACATTAATTTCTTTTGCAATTTGATTTTGTATCTTGGGTTGAGTTCACTGGATTGTGTTTTTATGTATTTGTCTGCTACGCATTGGTTTTTAAATACCACTTTGTGTATCGTTATTGTAATACCCATTTTGGGGTTATTTAGAGTTGTTGGGATACCGAACTAGATTTGTTGTTGTTATACTATGACGCTGTAACAGATCTTGGTTGTTCAATCTTCAATCGACGAATGAGATCGTTTTTAATGTGTAAAATTGATTTTATAATTTGAACCGTCCAATCACAAATCAATGGTCAAGATTTGCTACAACGTGAAACTGTGTAATATTTTTACAACAAGGAGTTTGGGTTTGCTGGGATCTCCCCTTCAACGTTTTGTACTTTCTTTTTATTTATAATATTTTTCTTTGCTTAAAAAAATTGTATACGATCAAAAGAGACGACCAGAGTAGATGTCACAATGCAGTAGTGGTTACACCCTATTTGCAAAAGAGACAACTACCATTGATTAATTAGCTTATCTCAAACTATTGTTATTTTCTTGATTAAATATGGATAAATTAGTGTGTGAAAAAGATGATAAAGTCTTATCTTATTTGAATTTTTCTAGTCACACCCGAAAGAAATCTAGTTATACTTCAAAATGATTAACTTACTCTTAAAATAAAATAAGCAATTCATTGTATAATCCAATAAGTTAAGACTATATAAACTCAATTTACGTAAATAAGGTAAACTAAGTTTACGACAGTGTATGTAAATTGAGTTTACGTACATGTACTTAAACTCAACTCAAATTGCATACACCATCATAGACTGAGTTTACATATACTAAACTGTAAACAACTTAATTAACATAAACCTCTAAAATCAATATTTTTTTTTGAAGAAAAAATCGAAGAAAAATAGGTTACGACAGTTATACCCTTAAAACCAAGGGAAAAACTTAAAATCGAAGAGAATCGAAAAACAGTTTTCAAACACAAAGCGACAAAAAGAAACTGAAGAAAAAACATGAAAAATCATAAAATCATTATTGAAGAAGCATGATTTCATTGAGATTGGTCACACTCCATGCATGTTTGTGACGAATCATATGCATATTTAGACAGTGAGATAATTTTTTTTGGATGTAACAAGCAATTTTCGGGGTGGAAGTAGAAAAAATGGTCTTATTTTCAAAACATGTAATAACTATGAAACTCATAATTAATTTTATAAGTCGTTTCGGTAATTTTACACAAATTAAAAAAATATAATTGATTTTGTATAAAAAAGAGAAATTATGAATTGTTTTATAAAATTATTATTCATTGATGGTATGGGGAAGATTAATTAAAGAATATAAAAAAAATATAATAATTTTTTTGAAGGAAAAAAAGATAATAATAAATAGTTAAGGGTCTAATAAAAAAATTAATGTTTTTTATATTGTAAAATTATTTATAATTTAAAACTATTTTTTTAAAACGACTTATAGTTTAGGAAGAGGGAGTGCTGCACTTCAAATTGTTTGAATTGATTGGTTTTATTTTGAAAAGTACAACTTATATTTTATTTGAATCTTGTAGGTAATGTTTTAGTAAATTTGAAAGAATTCCCTTTAATATTTTCATCAAGCCTTTATTTTTTTAAGGAATATTTTCATCAAGCTATTATTTAATATATCATGTATTAATTTTTTTCGCAGTTTTCTTTTGGTTTCTATAATGATATATA
>Ga0228711_1011945_pt1 | contig 10824 bp, 3 predicted proteins | sample MedpolnodulmetaG_2_FD_177996 | JGI IMG/M metagenome (GOLD analysis project Ga0228711, IMG submission 177996) | Root nodule microbial communities from Medicago polymorpha collected in Santa Monica, California, United States - brown nodules | ecosystem: Host-associated > Plants > Roots > Nodule...
AATATTAATATTAAATTTTTTTTTTTTTTTTTTAGAAAAAGAAGCTTATAGCTTTTCATTATTAATCAAAGTAGTTATACGATGAGGGATATTAAGATAGTATTTCTCTTGTAACTTTTTAATTTGTCGCAAGGGGGTGTTTTTTTTATATGATTGAAAAAATTATCTTTCAAGATGTGAAGGTTACATATATTCATTTATAGACTTCTACCTTTGTTATATAAGGCTAGAAAAATTTATTTTCATAAATAAAACGTTATGGAACAAAATAACTTCAACTTATTGATGATTTTATTTTTGAAAAATGCTAACTTGTGCCCTACAAGATAAGAAACTAAAATTAGAAATAAAATCTTGGAAATTGTGTATATTTAATTTTAAAATTTTTAAATGATATCTTTTTAACTTGTGCATTTATTCATTAATTCTTTTTTTAGCTTCTTAACTTGTGGCCTTAAAACACAAGTTAACATGACCCTTTATTTTTCGAGAAAATTATTCATGGGTCAAAAAATTCAAATCGTGAAACAAACTCCCCCAACTAGTTCATAAATTAATAAATGAAAATAAATATTTTTCCGTGAACTTAGCTCCGTTGGTAGGGACATTGCATAGTTTATGCAGAGGCCAAGGTTCGAACCCCGGACATCCCACTTCTCCACATTTAATTGTGTGAAATCCAGCCACTAGTCTGCTACACAAAAAAAAAAATGAAAATAAATATTTACTGGACGTGCCTACAAGTGGATGGGGTCTTGAATAACTAGGGGTCTGTTTGTTAATTATAAAATCATAAAAATATACATGTCTATGTTTGTTACAAGTTTTCTAAACTTTAATTCCTGGTATAAATGTTCGTCGAATATAAAAATTTTCCCAAAGAAAATGGTGGGAATAAAGTTCCCATGGAGATGAGAATAAAATCATGTATATATTCCAAGTAACTAAAGTTGGAATATTATAATGTTAACCAAACTTTTTTTTTCCAAATACCTTGGAATAAAATTTACATATATATATTCCAAAGAATGTTATTCCTAAGAATAAATTTGGTAAACTTGAAACACACAGAAGCGTTGGTGAACAAAGTGTGTCAATGTTGTAAATATTGAAGTACGGAGTTAGAATTATACTAAAAAAAATGTAATATATAACTAACCATTGCCTTATTGATTGCAATGTATGTTGTGTCTATGTTTGTTACAAGTTTACTAAATTTTAATTTCCGGTATATATATATGTTCGTCGAATAAAAAAATTCTCCCAAAGAAAATGGTGGGAATAAAGTTCCCATGGAGATGAGAATAAAATCAAGTATATATTCCAAGTAACTAAAGTTGAAATATTATAATGTTAACCAAACTTTTTTTTCAAATACCTTGGAATAAAATTTACATATATATATTCCAAAGAATGTTATTCCTAAGAATAAATTTGGTAAACTTGAAACACACAGAAGCGTCGGTGAAAAGGGTGTGTCAATGTTGTAAATATTGAAGTACGGAGTTAGAATTATACTAAAAAAAAATGTAATATAACTAACTATTGCCTGATTGATTGCTATGTTTGTTGGACCCTTCCGCCCTTAACGTGCATGGGACTAAGTCCCAGGAAAAGTGGTCACCAGAACCATGCAAGGAGAACTAACAGAGCAAACAGCCACAAAATTGACGGTGAGAGAAAATAAAATTCAATATATGTGAAAATTTGCACAGAACGTAATAATATGTTAAATTGCTGGGTAACTTGCTAGGTTAGTGTATCTTCATAAAATGGAGAAGGAGTTAGTGTATCTTCAAAACAAGCCCAAAACATATCAAGATAGACTTATATTCCAATAGATGATTCAATAGATAGGATGACACTATCTGATGTGCAAGCTTCAATACCATATTTCAAATGTTTTCTGTGGGCTGATTCCCAAACTTGACTAACCTAAGAGAAGACCCAATATTTGTGTTCATTTAAACCTGTGTTTCTGCTGTTAGGAAACTCCATACATCAAGTTTATAAAGAAAGATCTATTCAAGAAAGGAAAGAAAAAAACACATTATTTAACCACCCCTTTGTTGAGCACATAAGAGGGGTAAGGAATGGAGACGGTGCTAAGCTAATGTTCGGATCATGAGTATTGTTATAATCTGAATCGTAGTATTATACATAAGATTTATAATTTTTAAAACCCTAAATCATAAAAAAGAAATGTACGGAACTATAACTATTTTATAGTCATAGAAGTAGACATCATTTGCCAAAATGCGCGAACAAAGATAATATCTCATTGTCTTGCGGTTTTCGTTTCTTTTTTCTTTTATTATTGGTTATCTTACTAAAAATTAGTGTAATTATCAAATATTATATTTTTGAATTTAAGCTGTTACAAACAAACTAGGGTTCGAATTCAAACTTGGAGTGGTATTCACATTTAGTGTCCGACACACCTTACATTTGTTTATCTTAAGAGGATAGAACCTATGGAAAACCAAAGGAAAAAAAAAAACGGAAAAAAATCTAGTTTTCTTGAGTTCAGGATTTGAAACACGATAGGAGGATATTTGACTCTCCATCGTGACTAATTGAGCTAGAAGATCATCTATAAATAGTTTGTCATATTATATATTCATAGCTAAATTGATATTTTTTTAAGACATTTTTGTGGCTCAAGATCTTGAGACCTAAAACGCTAACTTAGATTACTTGACCCTTGGACCCACTTTGCGATAAAAAAAGGAGAGAAGCAATGGATTCTTCCAAAGCAGAAATTTCACAAAGATTCAACATATTGAAGCAGACATATCTTTTGAAGATGCACATAGCTTAGAAAATGGTTCTGTAGAAATGTGATTTAGAAAATGCTTCTTTGTTAGAGCGTTGTTAAAGGTACTATATATGGCCTTAATTGTGGTTAGTTAAGCAGATAAAACATCAACCACGTTAACGACTCTCTCTCACAAACCCTATTTTGCAATCGCCGCTTTCTTTTAATACTCCCTTGTTCTTCTTATTGGGAGGAGTGATTTAATTAGGGTTAATTTAGCCCTAAATCATCTCTCCAAATTGTTTTTCCTTTTTCTTTTTTGTTAAATAAGTGATTTTTAAATATATTTAGTTTTTATTTGGTGTGATTTCGTCATTTTAGCGTAACATTTTTGATACCTAAAGATAATACTTTGCTAACAATCACATGAAAATTCTTATTTAAAATTAAATAAATCACATGGAAATGGTGATTAAAAGAACCCAAGTAGGAGGAGGAAGATATGTGGGAGAGTTTTATATGAATATACAATTATTTTCGTTTACTATGTGATTCCTTTTGGATAAATTAGAATAAGGATATGCACCGAAGGGACTATTTTGGTTGGGTGCTACACATTCCATTCCTTTTTTAGATTTTATAAAACCTAACATAATCATCTTACCAATGGTGTGTATGTTTAAAAAGAAGTGATATTTGAATGACAATTTTATCTCTCATATTTACATTGTGTTTTTTTATTTTATTTTATTGCTTTGATTTTTGTGTTAATACACATTTTTTTTTTTTATCTTTAATTGTCTCATTAGTTGTCCCATAAATAGTTATTCAAATAACATACCTCTTGTTTAAATTATCTTTATATATTTCTAAAAATAAAATAATAAAGATATGCATTTTGGTGTTTTTATAGGAAATGCATTTTGGTGTTTGTTATAAGTTTATTAAGTTTTATATCTGGGTATAATGATTTTTAGGAAAGAAAAACATTCTCATGAAAAATGGTGAGAATAAAAGTTTTCATGAAGATGAAAATCAACTCATGTTTAACTAAAGATTAACTTCTTTATTATAATTGTTTTTGAGAATCTATAAATATTATCCAAACATTTATTTTAAATATCTATGGAAAAAAATTCTCCTTTTTATATTCTAGAAAAAGCTATTTTCAAGAATAAATATAGTAAACTTGAAACAAACGGAAAAAAAACTAACAAAATTACTAAGCAAAATATGCAATTTTTTTTTTCAACTCACATGGAAGTAATATCTCGAACCTACATTAATCGTTTTCAACCATACAACAAATTCCCTAAAAAAAGAAAAAACTATACCACCAAATATCATCTCATATAAGCAAAATAAATATTTATATTTATGGAAAATACAAGCCTGAACCTTAATCTGATCCACTGCCAGGTACAGTATACAGTACCCTGTAAATTAAAGGCTATCCTTTTCCCTTTACTTCAAAGTTCAAACCCATAAATACCGCATACCATACAAAGAACACAAGATGTAGCAAAGATTAAACCAAATCATTGCTACTATTTAATTACATTAGTCCTTATTTCATTTTGAATTTGCTATGAGACAATAAGGTCCGTTTGATTTGGGCTTATTTTGAGCTTATGAAAAATAGCTTATGTAAATAATTAAGCTTTTATTTTAATTTATAAACTCTCACTAATGAAAATTGTATTTTCATAAACGGGTTTTTCATAAACTACCTTAAAAACTTATAAATAGTACATAAAATCTTATTTATTTGTATAAGTTGTTTTATATAAGCTCTAAAATAAGCTAATCCAAACGGACCCTAAGTATATATCGATATATGCTTATGCTTCTAGATTGTCAACTTTCGACATGCAACTTGCACACGGTTAGAAGAATTTATAGTTATGTATCTCTATCGTTTGTCCCACTAGTTAATGTCTAGAATCTAATAACAATTTGCAGGGTCAATTTGAAGATGTCGGATATCCATTTGTATGCATTTTGGATTGAACAATAATTTACTATGGCCCACAAATAATTGAGCTTATTGTTCTAACTTTCTTGTCAATAATGGAATAGATGAAGTAGTGAAAGTAGAAGGAATTTTTGAAACTATACGAGAATCTAGACTTTTTAAAGAGAAGCGAAAAATTGATTTTTCTTAGTCAGGTCTAGATCTAGAACCGAAACTTGTATGTTGATAAAAAAACCAAGATACTTACGAGAAGATAACTCAAAAAGTCCATCAGAAGTTATACATTTTAATTACATTTAGAAAAGTCCATCAGAAATTATACATATTAATTACATTTAAAAAAATATCTACTAGAATATTTACAAATATATATAAGGGTTTGAATCTTAACCCAAGCCTGTTCTAAGTTATCTTTCCTAACAACTATTTTAATGCAAACTTCTTTAGAAAATGTTATATTCCCTAAAAGGTCGTAATTGATAGAATAAGATTCTTCCAACACAAAGTCAATGTCTCTTAGGGTAGATTTGACCACAATAATAACTTCCAATACACCTTCTCTTTTATTTTCTTCCATTTGGAGTTCTTTCCTTCGGCGAGTTTATACAAGCTTCTAGCTGATGCAAGTGTCCTGAATTCTCATTGCGCAATAATAGTTATAAATTCATCTCCATAGGGATTATGAAATTTCTACTTAACGAATACGATTATAATTATGATATGTAAATTACAAGGTTGCACAATTAACGATGAAAACTGATAAAAGAGCAATTATATCATGTTTGATTTCTTTCTCTTTTGCTACTTGGTAGCCGGGTTGAGATCCTACAATTGTTTACTTAATTAGTTTCATGACGTTCTAACAAAATAGGTAAGTCTTATGCCTTGGCACTTAACATGGCTTCTCTAACCACAACCCCCCTGATGTCTTAGATAACCATGCGACCATCGAAAGGTTGTATTGTGCATTAAACTTGTCACAAAGGCAGTAATAGAATATGATTACCTAATCAACAATTAATATTAGATTGAATCTCAAAAATTAAGGTTGATAGTCATTCAAAACATAAATCAATTTATAAACATTTATAAATGCATAAAAGTACGGAGATCAAATATATTTAACCCTTTAATATGGAAGGGGAAAATATATTTAACCCTTCGATATAATATGGTTGATCAAACTTCTAAAATACCATATCATTTTTTAGGGACTAAAGATATAAGATCTTTTTCGGTGTAAAAAATGTAAGCTTCGTTAGTAGTATTAATGAAACTAAAACTATTGGACATCTTGTACAATGATCATCACAAAGAAGAAGTATTATTATATAGTACACTCAAGAGGTAAGAATACTTGAAGATAAATATATTTTTACGCCATTACTGCATAAAATTTATTCACCAATTTTATTAATGAGATTATTAGATAAGAGAAGAACTTTTTGTAAATACAAAATAATTGGTGTAAAAATAATACAAGTGAAACCAAGTTTTATGGCTTCATTTCCTTCAATGGTGGATCACAGCAAGATGTGTCACCTTGTACATTGCCAACTAGAGCACCTCCAATAGCAGCAAGAATCACCACAAACTTCAAGAACATCTTGAGTATAGTTTTCATTATAACCAAGCTTGGTCTGCAATGAAAAGTAAATTGGATATCTTAGAGCAATATATACTACTCATTTATAGGCAAAGAGAGAATCCTCTAAAATATCACAATTCAAAATAATTTGTTAATGAATAGAAATCATTAATTTTTTTTTTTATCATATTAAGCAATTTTTTATATGTTGATTTACTTTGTTTTTATGCTATAAGCATATGCTGACTGACTTTAATTTCTTATTATTTTATTATACTATAATTTGTTAATTTCATTAACATCACCACTTAATTCATATTTATCCATATCTATGAATATATTATTATAAGTATTAACATTTTTTATTAAAACATACAATAACTTAAGTGTAGTGGAGATGAGAATGTTGCGTTAGATGCGTGGTAAGATTAGACATGATATGATTAGAAATGACAACATTAGAGAGAGAGAGAATGTTGAGGTAGCACCTATATATAGTTGAAAAGATGGTGGAAAATAGATTTAGGTGGTCTGGAAATGTATAGAGAAGACTTGTAGATTATGTAGTAAGGAGATTAGACGAGATAAAGGATGGTCAGATCATACGAGGAAGAGGAAGACCTATTAAAATTATAAGAGAAACTATTAGAAAATATTTGAAAGTTAATAAGTTAGATCCAAATATGATTATAGAGCATTATATCATAATTTAATCTATGTAGTTGACCCCGTTTAGTGGGATAAAACTTGTTTGTTGATGTTGTAAATGTTTTTTTTAAAAATATTTTCGTCCTTATAAATTATATTTAGAAAATTTACTTAAATCTTAATGTCAAATATTTACAAAATATAAATTTAACATAATAAGGATGATGACTATTGATGAACCCTCATCATATGATTTGAGAAATATTTTGTAATGTTTTGATTTGAGTCGTTATAATTCACTTTCTTCTCTAACTAGACAACTACATGGGTGTTTTGAGTCTTTTATGGTACAAATCATGTAATTAGATAAAACAAGACACCTCATGTAAGTTAGGGAAGCTAGAGAATCAAGAATAACAGAGATTTGAAGATAAAAAAATTAAGGGTTTTTTTTGTCTCAAACACATATCAAGGATAAAAAGTACAAGAAGAATAAAGCAAACAATGAAAAATGTCGTTAGTCCATGTGCCCCACGCATGTTGAAGCATGTATAGCAAGAATTGCTATCTGGGTCATGCTTTCCTACGTTTGAGCTGCATACTGAAATGAAAAAAAAAACTACTTTTTTATTGTTTTAAAGCCATGCGCCCTGCACATATTATGATCTAAAAATTTCCACCCGGAATTATATATTAAAAAACTTGAGGGTTCAGAGGCAAAGAAGTGTGACCAGAACATAAAAAGGGGTGTTTTCCAACCCCTTCCACTTGCTCTGGAACATAAACAATAATGATTCAGTTACCATGAGTTTCTAAACACTTTAGATTAAGGCGCATGGATTTACCTCTATTATTTGTTGGATTTTTTTCTACAAGTGCATGATAATTTCCATTGTCAATACTATTTGAATTATGCTTATTTTATACATGCCATTCTTAATGCTTTTCAGTTTCTACGACCTTGAATTGATCCTAAGTTATAAATTCTTGATTAGGTTCATCTTTCTAATTGCAATCATTATATATAGTTAAATTGAGCCAGTAACTAAGAGATTTGGAGTTCCTCTTATATGACTAGGTTTAATGTTCTCAAACGCTCGTGAGAATATATGTCACTAGCTACTAGCAGTAACATAGCAATATTTCACAAAGGGGTCTATGGAACGATAGTTAGGATTGGTCTTACTTTGTTAGACATCGTGAGTATAAACCTTAAATAGTATTTTGTCTAGGAACATGTGCTAATCCAACAAAGACATAAAAGGGATTCTAAGAATCCTAATCGCCGTCAAAACTCTGTCTCAACCCTTTTATTTCCTCACAATCAACCAATCTTGCAAACTCCCACTAACTAGGCGTGGCAAGGAAAAGAGATTGTGATGCATATATTGGATGTCCACAGTTACAACCGGCCTCATAAATCATGATATGAGAGGGGATTTTGATACTTCATATTCTCTTAATGAAGTTACGAAAAGTATAGATGAACTTAGAGTTTTAAAAAGCAGGTGGGACAACTAGAAATGTTGCTACTCGCAATGTTGAGAAACATTGCAACATAGAATTGAATTTTTTTAACCACACCAGTTGAGCTCGTGCAGACGAAATTTTTGCAGATCCAATATAGTAAAATGCATTGTGTTCAACATCATAAACTTCTTCGGTAGAAGTCGAGTTGAATATGTTAAAATAAGAATAAACAAAACTCCTTTTCATTGAACATGATGCTCAGGTCATCAAATTCGATTGCATGAGCCATGGGGCAATCAGATCTAATGATCAGAAGGTTGAGGATAACAATCACATCTAGAAGAGGGAGTCATCATCCTACAATGGAAAATGGAAGAGGTCACCCCAGTCGACCAATACCCAAATAATCTAGAAAACATATCCAAATCAAAGGTCATATCCACCTCACGTCGCTAATACTCCAACGCTTCCAAGTCTCCCAATGGGTAGCTTTGACCTGCTTTAGCCATGACACACGTGCATTCGATGGACGAGGGAAGTTCTAGAATTCATAAACTATACCCTCGATAGGAAACCGATCTTTGAAAAGAGGAAGACAATATAGAAGCTCGGGACGAAGACAGGTGAAAAGAAATGCCTAACCTTAATCAATAACATGAGTCAAAGTGTTTAAGGAAAAGTGATCATGTTTTGGGTTGGATTAGGAGAATGATTTAACAGGGTTTGAGTGTTAGAGGCAACCATTCTCTTTGTTTGGACTGACATAGAGATCTGGAAGGAATTTTGAAACAAAATTAGGAAGGTAAATTTCTTGGATTAGTTGGAAAGATCGAGGTTATCGTTGGATTAATTAGAGTCATCAAGAAGTATGATACTTGACACATTATAAGTCAAATAGGGTTATTACGGTAATCTCATGCTTTGTGGTGCAATGATGACATTGTTCACACGCAGCTGCAATTAATTTCATCACATCATCTCATTTCTCAAGGGTTTGATTTCATAATAGCAATTAATTTCATTACTAAGGGAGAATGGTGGCTTGGGGGGTTAGGAGGATAAGGAAGTTTAATTTAACTTTGTTGGCTAAATAGTGTTGTAGGTTAATTGAGGAGTATGGAACAAAAGATAGGGGGAGATGAATTGAATTGAATCACTTAAAAAAAAGTTCAACCCACAAATTCATGCATCTTCACCTTCAACAACAAATTTCTTTTAAAAAAAACAAAAACAAATTTATCCAACCCACAAAAAAATTTTAAACCCCAAATTATGTTTTCTTCTCTTTCAATTCCTCAAAAATGTAATTTCTTCCATTGAATATGACTCAAACTCCAACACTCTGAGAACCTGAGAGAGATCTTTCTATGAAACACTGCCTCTCATATATGAACTTCCTTTCCTTTTGTTCTCCTTCAATTTCCCTCTTTTTCCTCTATTTTTTGTCAATTGGATTCCTCGATATTAAGGATTAGAAAATGGGTAAGGAAAAGATTGAGAGACCACTACTCCTTCTAATTCGGAGATGAGCAAAACAAGTTGTAAGGATTCGATTCTCTTTAGCAAGAGACCCGAATCTATGGTTTTATTAGGAAAAACAAGTTTCTTCTAGATCCTCAGATTCCGATAATTGTGGGTTTGAATAAACAACACAATAGATTTAAATATTTCTAAGCATGCTAACAACAATACGATACATTCCACTCTCACTTCTCATCCAAAACACATATCCTCATCAATTTTACATAGTCATATCCTAGTCAGCGTGCCAGTTCGTCAAATTTTTTTTCCTTCGAATTTATACATTCATCCTTTATGAAAGCCTAAAATCAAATAATCTTGAAATGGTTAAAGAGAATGTACAAAAAAATATTTACAGGGGTAAATCAAAACTCACTTAAATAGCATGGAGTAGACAATATTTAACACATATATTTATAATCAAGCATGTCCCAAGCTAAATGTCTTTATGTCGTTGAATTTTTTGGTGGTGGCCGAAGTTCGAATCTCGGACCTTGCATATATTATGCATTGTCCATACCAACTGAGCTAAACTCACGAGGATTGTGTCGTTGTGTTTGATAATAAATATATATACTCACCCGAAAATTCCAATAATAGACCAACAATAATATAGATTAAGAACCAATCTTATTTATGCAATTTTATTACATTTGAGATGATAATTTCTTTATTGTGAAATGATTGGTATAAAAGTAATAAAAGGTTGTGAAGTTTTAAGGCTTCACATGACTAGGTGGATGCTGGCAACATACACTACGCCAATTTTGACATTTAGTAGCGCTCATTTAATAGCACTTTTAGAAAAAGTGCTAACAAAAAACTTACTTTGTTAAGTACAATAGCGTTTTGTTGCAAGTGCTA
>Ga0228711_1011946_pt1 | contig 10823 bp, 6 predicted proteins | sample MedpolnodulmetaG_2_FD_177996 | JGI IMG/M metagenome (GOLD analysis project Ga0228711, IMG submission 177996) | Root nodule microbial communities from Medicago polymorpha collected in Santa Monica, California, United States - brown nodules | ecosystem: Host-associated > Plants > Roots > Nodule...
TGACGAGTCTCCTGGCCCCGCCCCCACCTCCACCCGCGAAAACGCTATTTTTTATAAAATATTTAAAAAAAGCATATTTTTTCATTTTTTATAGCAACAAAAAAAATACCTATATTAATAATTAAATATCTAATAAACTTTTTTTAAAAGAGCAAAATAATTATAATAAATATGTTTCTAAAGAGTAATAATATATTAAAATAGGTTGGTGCTTATGAAAATAAGATTATAAAATTTAATAAAATAAATTTCAAAAAGCAGGTGCGGGGCGGGGGTGGGTGGAGGGCGAGTGTAAGCATCCCCCGGCCCTGGCCCTGGCCCCGCCCCCGTATTAAAAATTCAAATTTCCCCCACACCCGCACCCAGTTACATTGGCTATTCTCCATTAAATTCGGGGCGGGGACGACCGGGTTTGGCGAGGGCGGGTTTTGTTGTCATGTCTAATATTAAACAAGTCTTTAAATCGCCGATCCAATCAACCCAATATATATTAAAGACCAAATAAGCATGAGAACATGAGAAACCTACTTCCGAACCTGATTAACCTCCTCCAGGATACTCCCACCATCTCAAAATAATCTTCTCTTTAACAATTTTTCTTTGTCTCAAAATTAAATAATTGTTACTTTAAAATATCAATACAACATTTATTATTTTTTTCCACTACTATACCCTTATTTATTGAATTTCATCAAACTTAACTATTCCACTAACTACAATTAATAATGGTATTTTAGTAAATGATATTACTTTTACCATTAAAATCAGCACAATTAATCATTTTCTTAAAAATTGTGCACAAACCTAAATAATTAGTATTATTTGAGAAGGAGGGAGAACCATCTTCCAACTTCTTTAATTAAAGGAAGCCCATGGGGAGAGATTTTAGAGGACCAACACATTTTTTGATGGTCACCGAAATTATTAAAGGTCGAAATATTATTTGAATTTACCTGAAATAAAAATAATATTATAATTTTGGGCTTAACTATAATTTTTTTTTTTTGACAAAATATAATTTTGGTCTTCACTATAATTTTAATATATGTAACTTGGATTGTATACAATTTTAGTCCCTCTATTTCTTTTACATAATTAGCATATCATCTCTTAAATGTTACTATATAATCAGGGGCGGATCTGGACTGACAATATCAATGGGGCTAATTTTTTTTGTCAATAATTATATCAACAAAAATTACAAAAAAATACTCTATGATCCATTTGTTAAAATTGAGTTAAAATTAATCATTACTAATTATTTTATGAACATTTGTTTCCAATACATCAGGTTACTTTGTTGCTTGGCACTACTGAAAAGGTTTGACCAACAAAGAACGTATCATATCTTTATATATCTAAATGTTAGATAGTCTTCAAGTAGCATTGATTAACCCTAATCCCGCCTTTTTTGATTAGCTAAAAAATTCTTTATGAAAAAGCCTTTACAGGGATTCGAACATGAGACCTAATGGCATCCTCTCAACATGGAATGAAGAAGGAATCAATTTCTATGTTGAAAGAGGATGAAAGAATCGTTTTCAATCTCTCAGAGAGGAGAGGAAGGAATCGATTTTGTAAGGAATGAAGGAGAGAGCGTAAGCGTAAGAAGAGGGAAGGTCGAAGGAAGAAACATACGCGTTCTGGAAAATAAAACTGATGGAAAGAATAACTAAAATTGAAAGGTATTGGACTGGGCCTGATTGTGGGTGTGTATTATTTATAAGAAAAAAAAACTTGGGCTGGGCTGGTGTGGCTATTGCCACACCCAGCCTTAAACAAATCCGCCCCTGTATATAATGCAAACCCCATCCTTTTATACTTCTTCATTAAAAACCCACTTGGTTGGCCTAATTGTATTGGTTTGTGACTTGAGAATATGTTCATCCTCAAAGTCTCAGGTGTTTGATTCTTTATGATGCTAATTTAAATGAATTAATTTAACTTAAAAAAAATGTTCGACGTGCTCAATTGGGTGAAATTTTTAAAATGTTTTTGCTGGTATTGTTCCAGATTTAGATGCTTAAGTAGAATTTGGAGCATTCCAATAATCCTCCTTTTTTTTCACTGCAAACTAAATTAATTAAATTGATTTAGACATTAATTTACTTACAGATTGACAATCACTATATCAAACTTGCCTCAAAATTTAAAGGTTTTAAATTCGTGCTTTCTTGAAACCCTAATACGAAATCATATTTTTTTAATATGTGGATAAAGTGACAAACACAACACAAAACTCACACACTTAATTTTAATGCCTCAAATTCAAATCCAAATAAAGATATTTTATTTAACAATATCGATAAAGCCAATTGAGTCAAGCCTTACGGACTCTAGTACGATATTGTTTGGTGGTGGCTAGGGTTCAAACCCCGAACCTTGCATATATTATGCATTGTCCATACAAAATGAGAGGACTCTAGTACTATATCGTATAATAAAGAATGATTTAACTTCAATTTGTTTTTTAAATAATTTTGTTGAGAGAAGACGTGGGTCGGATATAAATGAACAAAGCCCAGAAAAAAACCCTAACTCGAGTAACAGTTAAAACAAAGGTCGCGGGCGCCGCAGTGCGTAATCACACTATCCTCACTGTAGTATAAAGACCGTCCGATTAAACGCCACGTCATCAATCCGCTTGAATTCGTGCTTCAACGGCTGAGATCATTGTTTGAGAGTAACTGTAGAAACGAAGGGAAGAAGAGTGTGTTCTTCTCTATTCTCCTAGTGCTCGATTTTCGATCGATTTTTCTCGAACATAGAATTTCAATTATTTCTGAATTTCAAGATGAAGGTTACGGAAGATTCGAAGGACAAAGTTGAGGAGAAAGAGGTTATCGTTTTGAGTGATGAAGATGACGAAGGAGATGATTCCGCGGAGGAAGTAGACGACGGCGATGACGACGGAGACGAGGATGACGACGGTGATGAGGACGATGATGAAGAGGATGACGACGACGATGATGCTCCTGGCGGAGACGACGATGATGAAGACAACGATGAAGAAGCAGGTGCCGGTGAGCGTGGTGGTGACCCTGACGACGACGACGATGATGAGAACGACGATGATGATGAGGAGAACGATGAAGAGGTAACCGACTTATATATATTAGTTTTATATAAACCCTAATTTGTTGAAATTGTTAATCTGAATTCTAGATTGTTCGTTAATTTCATTCATAGGTTTAGCTTTCCTTTAAATTCGTTTTTAATTTTTCAATTTTGAGTCTATTCTGAGTTAGTGTGAGGGTTTTGTTTCAGCTTTTTCATTGACTCTGTTCATGATAATTGTTAAGATCTTGCAACTTTCTCTGTTGAGTTTTACTATATGCGATCTATTTTTCTCATATGTTAAGAACTTGCAACTTTCTATGTGTTTCTTTAGATTTTGTTTTTATTTTTCAATTTTGAGTCTAGTATTCTTAGTAGGTTTTTTTTAATTTTTTTTATAGTTTTATTTTATTTACTCTATTCATAAGTATTTGTTAAGACGTGAGAGCTAGCAATTTTCTCAGTAATTAGTAGAATTTCTGATTTAGAATTATGCTGTATGTTCGACACTGATAAAAAAAGATAGACGACATTATAGATCTTAAGTTCATCTGAATTTTTTTAATTACTAATTGCATAATACTTTAGTGTATACATATCATTATGAATCGTTCAGTTCTTCAGTCTTAAACCTTTATAATTCCTTCATTTGTATTTTGATTTGCCTGCTTTTTTCTCTATGAACTCAATAACTTGTGACATAAATTGCATCTATTATGTTTCAAATCTGCTACCTGTGTAATTCAATTTTGCTCAAGTCTTTTTTGAATTTGAATTACTCACATCTGTTGTGTCACACAATTGTTGTGTTTCCACTTGCCAATCTCTGCTACCTGTATTATGTATAATTCATTTTCACCTATGAGGATAAAATGTTGTAGGAGGATTTGGGAACAGATTACCTTGTGCGCCCTTTAGGCAATGCTGAAGAGGAAGAGGCATCTAGTGATTTTGAACCTGAAGAAAATGGTGAGGAAGATGAAGGCGCTGATGAAGATGATGATGAGAAGGATGCTGAGGCTCCACCAAAAAGGAAGAGATCAGATAAAGATGATTCAGATGACGATGATGGAGGAGAAGATGATGAGAGACCCTCTAAAAAATAGACTTGTGTCTATTATATGCTCGGGGGCTTAACAAGTCAACCATAGGTCAATCAGATCAATGTATGTTCTTTGAAAACTTTTCAGAGATAGGATGAGTAGGTCCATGGAATTGTTTCGTTCTCTCTTGTAATATTATCGTGCAACATCGTTAGGATTTCTAGTTTCTGTCTGGTTGGTGCATAGTCGATTGTTGGTTGAAACTTCTGCTAGGACAACTTTTACAGACTCAAATTTTATCTTAGTAATTTGTAGGTCAGTTGAACTCATGCATAATATTTCTGACACTCCGAAATTGTTGGTATATTTCTTCTGGTTTTACATATTGATTGGGGCTTCAGGTCTACTGAACTTGTGAATGTCGGATTTGCTGCTCAAAAAGTGAATTCCCCGTTCCATGACTTATTTGTTCTACAACGAATTGTTTGATTTCCATATTACTAGCTGAAGGCCAGAAGTGTGTTGTACTTCTGTTTCTGTAAGTTTTGCCTATAGATTTGGATTGAAGATGGCCTGATGTCTGCCACTGCGCTTGATTTACATTTTACATTGCTCTCCTGCAATCAAAATGTCCTTCATATACGTAAATACAGAAAAGAAAAGGTCTAACTACAGATACTTTAATGCTCTTCATCCATTTTTCTCTTCAGTCTTCACGATTCAATAGAATTTGTATTGGTCTTACTAAATCAATGTGTCCTATTATCAATTTTGTGAAATCTACTTCTAAATCGTGTAGGTCTTGTAAAGAGATTATATAAGATACATTGTTTTGAAAGTACTAAAAATAAGTGTTTTTGGAAGAAGAAAAAAGTGTGTTTTTTTTTTTACCAGATGAAAAACAAAAGTTGTTGATCGACAGTATTCATGTGAAGAATTTGCTGTATCTTATATCAGGAGAGCTGATGATGACTACATAATCGCCTTACCCTCTTAAGTGGACTAACCCAAGTCAAACTTATGGTAGGACTTAGGAGGAAAGCACCACTGACCAACAACAAATCAAAAGTAAATTCGATAATTTATAAATTAGGAAGTAGCTTTTCCCACCTTTTTCAACTCACTTAAACATCAAGTAAATGTACATATAGAGTAAATAAAGTGTTTTTCCGTTTAGATGTGTACTTTCAAGCAAGTACAAGTACATGATCTTTCTATCAGCTGAGAGAATACATTTCCAAACCATGTATGATTTTCTAAAAACTTTTTAGGTGAAAAAGTTGCTCCCAAGATTAGAAACCTATCCCAACTAAAAAGAATTTAACATGCGTATGTAAGTTTAATTTTGAACCGTATGAAGTTTACAGTATTTTAAAATGGGGATGGGATGGGGATATCTATTACCAAAAAATAAATAAATTGGGGATATCTAAATCCACTTTCAATGTCGGGATAGTTACTCGCCATAAATCATTAGTAAATTTTTAATTTGTTCTTTAAAATATTACTCAATCTCTAATTTGTTCTATGTACGACTAATTTTTTTTTTAGGGAGTCTATGTACACGACTATTATAAAAATATAATAAATAGTTATTTTTTTTAAGGAAATAGTTCATAAATTTATTATTAATCCATTAAATTAGTCTCCTTGTTAATTTAAAAATAGAAGATATAACGATAATTAAAAACTAACTTTATGAAATTGAAATAGTTTATAGAGTATAGACTAGTTTTGAGAACAAAATTGATAGTTTATTCAAAATTATCAAGTTTTTCATTTGAAGTCAATTTTTAGTGAAAAGTGTTTACTTATGTCCTAAAAACACAAGATATAAAATTATAAATAAAAATATTTTTTTTATAGAAGTTGCGTATTCAATATTTTAAAAATTTAAAATTTATCTTTTCAATACAAAAGTTCATTCTTAATTCATTTTTAACTTCTTAATTTATATCTTAAGACACAACATTAAAATAATTTTTTCGAATACATATATTATTTATCAACCAAAAAGATAACTTTTGTTGAATCCATCTCTTTCCTTTGGTTGACATACAAATTTGTTTCATTCAAAATAAAAGTTTCAATCTTTTTGAGTTATCGTTATATTGGTATGCTAATCTTCAACAAAAACCCATGTGGCAGTGGCATACAAAGTGGGTTACCTTTTTCAACTGAATTTTTATTAAACATATAAATCAGAGATACAAACACCCATTCTATTTTCTTAATCAAAACCCATTTTAATATGACATATGTAAAATTGAAAAGAAGGCAGAACACCCCTTACAAAAATGGAAGAAGATAAATGAGAAATTTGGAGAGGTTAATGGGAAGATTATTAACACTAGTAATAATGTAATGGGGTAGTTGGGTATGGTCCACGCGGGGAATGAACTGTAAACATGTGTCGGTGATGATGATAGATTAATGGAACTCGATCTCCCAGCAGTAATAGTAATAGTAATCAGATTAGTAAAGTAAAATAATAAAGCTGAATTCAAATTACAGAAATCAATGCAAGTTGTCGGTTGCAACAACACAAGTCAAAATCCTCTTCACATTTTTTTTAATCAAGTGAATGAGTGAGTGAGTAAGTTCTACTTCACTAACCATTTTGCTTACACAAGATTCTCTTCATTCACATTTCCCAAATCTAGGGTTCACATTTCTTTCTTCTTCACTAGATCTAGCCGTAGATCACCGGTGAATTCAATTCGCGAAATGCATATCCTCAGTCCTGTCACTCCCGGTCAGGTTCGTTTTCGACTTCTTCTCTCAGATCTTGCACTGTTTCGTGTTAATTAACCGCTAATTACTTTGTTCAACGTGTTTGTTCTAATTACTTTGGATTTTGATGCTTTCAGGTTTCGTTCTTGCTCGGGCTCTTTCCGGTAATTATAGCATGGATATATTCCGAGATTTTGGAGTATCGCCAAAATTCTTTAACGTCCAAAGCGTAAGTTTCATTCATCGTCTCAACATTTAAGCTGTTTGAGACTTTATGAGATTATTAACATTCTGTGTATTTTTACTATATCTGCCTCTTTTTAATTGAAAATTTGATAATCTGATCATACTTCTAAATTGAGATATGCAACCAGTGAAGCATTCACACTGTGAATCTAACACGTCCACACCGGTAAATTAATTGAATGTAATCAATCACATGTGTTGGTGTTGGACACTAGACACGCCTTCCGTCACAAGTGTCGGTGGCTCGTTGCTAAAAAGTATGCAACCACAATTGGGGCTGCAATATAATGAATGTTTTTAGAGGTCTCTGCACCGGTTGAATATGATTATGAGCCAATTAAGTGGTGAAGTGTTTTGGGAGAGAGAAATCTTGTTGGATTGTTTATGTTTTATCGAATGTGTAAAGAAGGGAAGGGATTAAGAACTTGTTGCTAGTATTTCTTACGGAAGTTGTTTATATTCATTCTAGTAGGCACTCGGACATCGGTTTAGTTGAAGTGCGCTCTGATGTTGTTAAAGATGAAGAGACAACAGTTTTATTGGAGGGAGGAGCTCTGCAGCCAGCATCCCCAACTCCAAAAGCTCGAAGCTTCACTGCTTCAACATCGATTATTCGGTATTAATTCATGTAGCTCTTCTTTATGCTTGCACAAATTGTTGTTCTATATTTCTGTCTCTGCTTAAATGAAAACTTATGCATGTACCTGGCCATTTATTATTTCTTCAGGTTCTTCTTTTTGGATGAACATTTCCTTCTTGAAAACCGTTTGACACTTAGAGCCATGTAAGTGAACCATTTTATTTATATGACAAGATAGTTAAATGTGTAGATCAAACTACTAACTTCTATTTCCTTCACTCATTCTTTGTTATAGGTCTGAATTCGGTCTTCTTTTGGCCTACTACTATTTATGTGATCGCACGGATTTCTTTGGCTCATCAAAAAAGGTTAATAATTTCACCATGTTACTTCCTTTCTCTCGATACCTGGATCTAATCATGTGATTGAATAGTCAGTTCTGTAAGCAAATATTGCAGCATGACATTATAGTTCAATCCCTCCCAACTGTTGTCTTCATAATGTTTCAACATACTTGTATCTTTTGTATTGTAGCACTTTATATTTCTTTCATTTGGGTAATCATGGATAGACACCCACCTCTAGTACTTGTTGAACTTCTATCATAATACCACCAAATATTGGATATAATTTTTGCTTAATTTATATGGCAAAACGGATCGCACAGTGAAGAAAATAAGAATTGGTTGCGTTATTATAAAAATAAAACATAATTAGATAAAAAGCTGAAGGCAATATAGGTATTAGAAAGAAACATTTCAGTCTTTAATAAAACCTAATTAGATAAAAAACTGAAGCCAGTATAGGCATTAGAAAGAAACATTCCAGTCTTACTGTATTTCCCTGATTTTTCACAATCTCCCCCTATTTTGAAAATCTACATTGATCTCCCCTGAATTTTTGTGGTTTGGAATACTTGGGTGGCCATTTGAAATTAGGAAAAATATCCAAGCGGGTCGGACCATTGTTCTGGAAGAGTTAACTGCCAAAAGATTGAACTCAATTGTTAAGGGGGATAAAAAGAGAAAAAAAAAGACCATTACCCAATGCATTGTAATGTTCATCAACAACAATAACCTAACCTTATCCCACTAATGGGGTCGACTACATGGAACAAACCATGCCGTAATGTTCTATAATATATTATATCTTAATCCAACTCAGTGTAATGCTCACATTGTGTGCCTTATCCATAAAAGCATTAGTATATATTTGAAAAACATGTTTTTCATGTGCCTTTCATGAATTACTGATATGATGTTTTTGCTGACAATCATATGTTTTTGCAGAGTTACAATAGGGATCTATTCATCTTCCTCTATTTTCTCCTCATCATAATTTCAGCAATAACTTCATTTACAATACATCATGACAAGTCACCATTTTCTGGGAAATCCATACTTTACTTAAATAGGCATCAGACTGAAGAATGGAAAGGCTGGATGCAGGTTGGTCACTTTTTCAATTCATATTTCATAGGTAGTCTCTTTGTTATCATCTATGATGGAAATACTTTCAGATCCACATTTACTATAAAGGAAGCACCATTCAGTTTTGGCCAAGAATTTTAGATTTTTTCCATCATATACCCCAATTATTCAACTCTTATGTGACTAACATTCCACATTTCTACCATTTGAAATTGACACATGTATTTTTTTTTTTTAAAAAAAACACAGGTATTGTTCTTGATGTACCATTACTTTGCTGCATCTGAAATCTACAATTCAATCCGTTTGTTCATTGCTGCATATGTTTGGATGACTGGATTTGGAAACTTCTCATACTATTATATACGTAAAGATTTTAGCATGGCAAGATTTGCTCAGGTATATCAATTCCTAGAACTATAGCATTGCTATTCACATTTGGTCTGTACTGACTGTAACATCTTCCGTCTTTTTCTGGTTGAACAGATGATGTGGAGGCTTAATTTCTTGGTATTGTTCTGTTGTGTTGTACTTAACAACAGTTACATGTTATACTACATCTGCCCCATGCACACTCTTTTCACTCTTATGGTTTATGGAGCACTCGGTATTCTCAACAAATATAATGAGTTTGGGTCGGTCATTGCTGCAAAAATTGGTGCTTGCTTCTTGGTTGTTATCTTAGTATGGGAGATACCTGGAGTATTTGAATGGGTTTGGAGTCCATTCACTTTCATGCTCGGTTAGTAACATTTTTGATGTTTGGGTGCACACATGAAAGCACAGCAGATCATGCTGACAGGAATATTTCTTTGAACTTGCAGGTTATACTGATCCTGATCCATCTAAATCACATTTTACCCGCTTGCATGAATGGCATTTTCGCTCAGGGCTTGATCGATATATATGGATAATTGGAATGATATATGCTTATTATCATCCAACTGTGAGTTTCTTGTTTTAATATTTGAACAAGCCAAGACAAATCTAACATTCACCTCCATCCTCTCTGTTATTGAGTAATGATTTTGAAGTGGCAGATTATGGCCTGGTTGGGATGATCTTCTAGCTTATAGGAGTTTCTCAATTTAATAAGATTATGAGGAGCCGTTTAAAAAATTCATAGTTTTTGCGTGATTCTCAATATATTTTTCCCTGAAGTGTTTCTTGAGAATCTTATCCAAACAGTCCCTATATTCTATTTCTGCCTCTTTTCCTTTGAGTTCAACATGTTAGTAACTATCATATGATATTATAGGTCGAACGATGGATGGAGAAATTGGAGGAAACAGAAATCAAACGCAGAATATCAATCAAAGCTTCTGTTGTGCTAATATCTTCAGCGGTATAATATTTTAAGTGGTATTGTTATTATACTACTAGTACACCTTCGATTTGTATAATTTTTGTGTCCCTGACTGTATTTTTTTCTTCCAGATGGGTTATTTTTGGTTTGAGTACATATACAAGCTGGACAAGGTTACATACAACAAATACCATCCTTATACCTCATGGATTCCAATAACGTATGCCCATATTTCCTCATGTATTGTTTTTGGGCCTTGAGCTATTCAAAACCTTTCTAGTGATTAATGTGCCATTTATTTATTTAACAGGGTTTACATATGCTTGCGCAATATTACTCAAAGTTTCCGTAGCTATTCGCTGACCCTTTTTGCGTAAGTTGTCTTTGTAGACCACAACTTTTATTACTCTCTCTCTCTCTCTCTCTCT
>Ga0228711_1011951_pt1 | contig 10820 bp, 9 predicted proteins | sample MedpolnodulmetaG_2_FD_177996 | JGI IMG/M metagenome (GOLD analysis project Ga0228711, IMG submission 177996) | Root nodule microbial communities from Medicago polymorpha collected in Santa Monica, California, United States - brown nodules | ecosystem: Host-associated > Plants > Roots > Nodule...
TTTTTTTGAACCTGTTGTTTGGAGCCTTTCATTGTTATTTGAAACAATTTTAGATGAATGATTATGTTGAGGCCCTTGTGCCAGGATTATTGTTGGACGATGATGTTAATTATTTGAAAAATATTCCACTGCAATTTGTTGGTGTTTATTAAATAGTATTCATTTCTATTTAAGAATTTTGAAAAGTAGTGTGACATGTCCGTTTTGTCAATTGAACTCTGATTATTTATGTAATATTTAAGTATGGGATAGCGGGGTGTTACACTTGTCAAGTAATTAATATTACATTAAAAAGTGAAATATAAAAATTATTTTAGAATAATATCTTTTTTACAAATGACTCTGATATGCTGAGATTATTAAAGATGTATTTAGATCGAGGATTTTGGAAGAAAAAAAGAAGTAAGGCGGGTGAATGCACTTGTAATGCAATGGGGGACTCAAGCCCTAAAAGAAACTGAAATCAGTTAAATGTATTTAAAATGTTATATGATGATTTATCATGTTGATCTTTTTTAATTCTTCTAAATCAATTAAAATTTAGATTTAACCCTCCAAAATTCTCCCCTCCAAAACCTTCCCAAAACCGCCACCCAAACAAACCATAAGCGTCTTAAAACTTGTAGCCTATACTCTTTCGCGCTTTACATACAACCAAAAACATTCTTGTTCACAAACATTAACCGTCATTTTTACAACTATCTTAAACAAGATTTGAGATACATTAAACCAACAAGATTTAAGTTACAAATAATGCCAAGCTCCTAACATTAAACCAACACCTCCATCACCAAAAACATAATTATAGTTGATCCAATTAATTCAATAACGTACTTTTCTTAATACATTTAAGGTTAAGAGACAGTAGTGGAATTGTTCAGTAAACTATAATACTCCCTCCGATCCTATTTATAAGAAACATTTGACTTTTTTAATTCATTGCATAAATGATATATTTGGTCTATATTCTAAACAAGATACATCAATTACTCAACGAATCTAAAAAGTCAAATTATTTATTTTAAGGGACTAATATTTAAAGGGACTAATAAACACTCCAGATTTGGCGCCCATGCTCTCAATCTCAAGACATCAATTATGGTCATCAGATTTGCACCAACCTGGCCTCACTATCTTAGGAAAATTATAATATCTTTAGTACTATTTAAAAATTTCTTGCGAACCCCATTACAAGTCTGAATCAGTTGAGATATAATATGTGATCCTAGGTTTGAAGAATCTCATTATTCCAATCTAAAAAACATCCAAAAGATTGATTTTAAGGTAGTGATTTCACTGCAAACACCTAGAAGAAAGTTATGTATTGACATACAACATAGAACTCAATTTAAATGTTACAGTTTCTTGGATAGTTGTTATTTGTTAACCAAAGTTCATAGCATTTTGACCAAAGAAAGCAGGCCCCTTTAAGTGAAGTATTGCCACAATGGTCCTCACACCCCCTCACATTTTGTACAATGACCATGGAAATATTTCCCTAAAGCGAACCGTTTTTCACTGCATGGATTGCTATGCTCCCCCTCGACGATATATTCACAAGAAAACCCTCTCCCAGGAGGAACTGGATTCCATGGAGTGATAGATCTCGGACATTGATTTGAGATCAGACAGTTCTGATTACACATTCATTAAATCAATTCTAAACGACCAAATGGTCGAGAAGTGATGCACATGCTGCAGGTAATCTGTTTTCCTCCTAGAACATTCTTGTCATACCATATTGAATAGGTCCAACTTTCCTGTGAGCATTGGTCCCAGCAACAGCACCAACTCCACCATACTGAGCCTTTGATTGCAACAAGTTTGTTTCTATTGCAATTTGATCGTCTTTGTCTACCTTGTTCACTCCTACCCTTGTCATGAAAAAGGGATTTGTATCAATATTAATGGCTATCTCATGTCCTATTTTCGCATTAATTCCACATTGTTGTCCATGTTTTGCTTGCAAAGGCACCCCCTTATCAGCTCCTGTTGTTGGCCTCTCTTGATTTGCAGTGCTTCCAGGCCTTTGATAGTAATATGCTGGTGGAACAGGTTGAGGAGGAAGCACAGGACCTCTGATAAATGCCCTTGGATTGTAAGAATCCTTAATGACATTTCCATACTCGAAGGGAACAACAGGCCCAACAACTTTACCAGGTTTAGCTGTGATAAGAAAAATGAGATTTTTAATATTTGATCGCCCAACATAAATTCTAAAGAATACAATGATAACAAACACATACCTAGTGGAATCCTTTGCGGACCCTGAATTGGCCTTGGCACTGGAATTTCAGTATCTCTCGAGAGCTTATTATATTCCTCAGATGTTTGCCGGTTTTTGCTTGAAGCAATACTTGTTTGCTCTTTTTGAGGGACCGTATTTGAATGTACAATTGTTGACCTGTCAATTATTCAAAACCACATGGTCCGTATGAATGGAATAATCCTTTAAGTAGCATGGAAGCAAATGCAGTAAGGAGTAGGTGGGGTGATTTTAGTCTACCAACTTGTGAAATGTGATTCCTTTGTACACTATGCTACAATGACATACTACCTTGACATACTACCTTCAACCCTTTTTATAAGCTCCTTCGACACTTTTTACATATATTAAGAAAAATTGATAGTCATTAATGTATATATTTTGTATGTACATATAATTACTAGTTTGACTTTTGTGTAGATGTGTCCAGTTATGACTTTTCATCTTCCAATATATATTAGTAGTATTAGTGAGGGGTATATTTAAAAAATAATAAATGCATCTGATAATTAGAAAAATAGGGTTTATATTAAGGGATAACTTTTTTTCAAAGAGGGCTTATATTTAAACACAGAGATAGTAAACGTTAAACAGACCTACAAAAATGGATAGGCAAACTCTACCTAACTCATCCACAAAACAGTTGACCTTTTATGTAATTTAATCTAAGAAATATGCAATGTCAAATCTATATACATATAAAGACAATTTCTTAGTATCTAAGACACTTTTCTGTTCTAAAACAAAACTCAATAAATAGCACTGGCCTGCATTGAATGTGTTTGCGGAAGCAGAGACCACCATTTTACGCTCTTTACCAATTTTATTTTGTATTTATTTTTATTATAGAATATTCAATCCTGTGATTAGTATCTTGGCATGAGCACAATGTAAAATAGAAAGTAACCATTTGTCAACAGTAAAACTACTATTGAAATGCAACAAAAGGCCAAATAAAATCCAATGATAAACGACACTTATGAATTAGAAATTACCTTGGAAGAGAAACATGTTTTCGATCAAGTGGCGCAACAGGACCGTTTTTACCATTTTCCTCTAGATGTGCAAACTGCTTTCTGAATTGATCCACAGCACTGTAAAAAAATGGAGTAGAAAAAGATTAAGGATAAAATTGACTTGAAAATCGTTAAGGGACAAACTGGACAATGTGGTATAATCAGTCGAAATGCCATTAAGAAATAAAAACCTTGGATAGAGAAAATTAGTTCTCTCTGTTCCATTTATGTAGTCTTTTAAAAGTTGAGGATGATACTCTAGAATCTCGCGGAAAATTAGCTCTCGAATTTCTTCCTTTGTAACTCTTCGTCTTTCAAATTCAAACTCCATTTTGGTGATAGGCTGGCAGGACGGTTCCCTCTCGACTTTAGCCAGTCCCTTGAAGTAAGGGTCAGCCAGTGCCTGAAAGCAACAACACATTTAGAAAATCTCAAGCAAGAAAGTCCAAGACACCATATTATAGATAGAATGCTATACATTGTAATGAATGATTATACCTTTTATTGTCCAAACTAAAATGACAAGCTCATGAAGCAGTTATAGATAAAACTAAAGGCCTGTTTGGATTGGCTTTTTCGAGTTTTTCTACTATCATAAGTACTTATTTGAGTTTATCAGTTTATTTTAAGGGAAATGCTAACTTGTGCCCTTACGGCACAAGTTAAAAAGCAAAAGATAGAAACATTTTATTGGAAATTGTGTGTTCCATATTTTAGAAATTTAAAATATTATCTTATCAAGACAAAATTTATGTTTTAATCCCGTTTTTAACTTCTTAACTTGTGCCCTTAGAGCACAAGTTAGCATGACCCTTATTTTAATAATCTCTCTAGCATAGCTTATATAAACAGTTTATAGTTCTATGACAATAACTTAACTTTATTTTATCTTGTTATAAAATAGCTTATATATGCATAAGCACTTATATGATAAAGCGCTTAGACAAGCACTTACTTAAGTTATTTATCCAAACAGGGCCTAAATAATTTCAATACGCATTAGAAAGCAGTAGAGCTCGCTGTAACAAACCTCTTCAGCAGTAGGCCGGTCTTTTGGGTCAAAAGCAAGTAATCTTTCCAATAGTCGCAATGCTAAAGGGTCTGCATTGGAAAATTTCTGTGCAAATGGCACAGGCTGCTTCTTTCGCATGCTAGTTAGGTATCTCCTTGCCTTCTCGTTGCGCACCTGCATCCAACACAAAAATCGTTACAAGCTCGTAATTTTTGGTTTGGAATTAAGCTAAGCAACAGAAGTGATTTTTCTTCAATACAAGAATATGCTTACCCGTGATATGGTATCCAGTGAGGGAGTCCCGAGCAGATCTGTCATCAGATCCAATTGATGGACTACATTTTTTCCAGGAAAAAGTGGTTTTCCTGTTAGTACTTCAGCGAAGATGCAACCTATACTCCATATATCAATCGCCGGTGTATACTGCATCAACATTAATGGAAAAAAGTATTACAACTACTAAAAGCGAATCAGAAAACGAATACCATGGTGATGTGCAGAATAAACAATTTAACATACATTTAATTATAGCAATGCTACTACATTTTCTCTAGAATTTCAAGAAGAAAATATGGTACCATGTTTACAATGCTCAATAAACTGATTTCAATCTCAAAAATGGCACGATATATTAATGGGCTAGTGACACCTAGTATAATGTGATGGAGAACAACTGCACAAACGTCTCTACTTATAACCATAAGTAACTTGTTTCCACTCTACAAGATACAAGATTTACAAGATAAAACCTTATTTTGCTACCAACTATCAAGAACTTAGACAAAGTCAAAGATCAAGGATGCAAAAGACGACCAAACACTAGTAATCAATGTTACAATTTTGGTCGCCGTATAAGGATGACCATGCAACCAATTTCAAAGTGTTGATTCAGAAAACAATGTGAAGAAGACAACAAAGTTAGGGATTTTATATTAAGTCTAAGTCTCTTGGTTAGCTGACTGATGAAAAGAAGAAAACAAAAAAAGTTGTAGGCTGATATGAAATTTGAGGGGGAAAAATGGTAAGCGAAGATTATGCATATTTATGTAGTCTCTTTCTCACTTTTACATATCCCAAAAAACTGATAAGGACATACCTTTGAGTAAAATGATCCACATAGTTCTGGAGCTCTATACCACCTTGTAGCAACATAATCCTACACACAAATGCATTAAGAACGCTATAAGCATCCATCCCTAGTTTACAAATTGATATAAGTTTTTTTAAAATGATAATCCTAACAAATTTAACAATAAGCAAAGCTGAAAAGAAAAGGTAGATAGGAAAAGAAAATGGAAATGAAAATGATTAGAAGAAATACCGTCCAAAATACAGTTGTAGGTGTGTCACTGAAGGCAACTCTAGCTAGTCCAAAATCGCAAATTTTAAGTTTACAGTTTGCGTTTGCCAGTATATTTTTTGGCTTCAAATCCCGATGATAGACATTCGCTGCATTATATAGATAATAATTAGATATGAAAGATTGACATCAATGCCTGCAAACTCAATATGAAATAGACAAGTCAAAGTACAAAAGAGCATAGTAAGGGTCACATATTTTGGCAAAAAGTATGACCTAAGAGTGATGTTAAGAAGAATGGAAACAAAAGCAGATAATGTGCACAATCTTGGCATCTAATCGAGAGAAATGCTAAGAAATTATTCATTTTGACATTCGACTCATAAAACTAAAAAGCACATATTTAGCCATTAGCAACACAATGTGCACTTTATTTATATAAAAAAGTAATGACAACATATTGATAATTACCAGTATGAATATACTTGAGTGCTCGAAGCAACTGATAGAGAAAAAACTGATAGTGCTCTTTCGTTAAGTCGTCATTAGCTTTAATGACTTGATGAAGATCTGACTCCATGAGCTCAAAAACAACGTAAATATCTTTGAAGTCCTTCCTAGAAGGCGGCAGCATAATGTGTTTTATTTCAACAATATCAGGATGTCTTAGAAGTCTAAGAAGTTTGATTTCGCGCAGAATACGTGCAGCATCAGATATATGCTCGAAGATGTCATGAATTTTTTTAATGGCTACTTTTTCACCGGTATGAGTGTCAATGGCCGAACAGACAACACCGTAACTTCCTTTCCCAATGACTTCTTGAATTTTGTACCGGTTTGCATCGCCATATTCAGAGAAAAAGTCCATCTCCGTTGAACCCTGTAGGAGAGATATAAAGTTATTCCACAAAGTAAAACACGTAAGTTCAAATTTTGAAGTCTGAAAACATTCATAAATCAACCAGAGCAAAAAGTAACAGCAAATTTTCAAAATGGATAGACATTTAAATGAAAATAAAGTTTTCGTTGTCTTACAGAGAAATTCTTTTATAATAAACATATTTCAAACATTATAATTACATGAACTCATCAATAAAAAAAAAGACATAATACAAATCTGTGTTTTCCTATAATTCACATTTTGGAATTATTGTAACTTCAAAAAATACAAACTCATAGAGGAGTTACATTATAATTACACGAATAGATTATTTTTACATCCACTGGAACAACAAAAGCAAACTAATAAACGATAAATAAAAAAATAAAAACACATTTTCTTCCCATCCACTCAGTCTAATGTATGTATAATTTTGGACTAAACAGAAATTTACAAAATCATTTTGGAGAAATTAAATTGCACATTTTATTACCTATTACAAATCCAAAGCAACATACAATTGATCATACACAATTGACTATCAAGACTATTAAAAGAAATCCTTCCTCCGGTCTCATATATATGCAAAGATTCTTTTAGCATATTCATTGAATAACTTATGTATCTGGTCTATATTATAAATCAGATACATCATAGACCAGATGCGTAAGTTATTCAATGAACCTGAAAAAAGATTATTTGCATATATATGAGAACTGAGGGAATATATAAAAATCAGTCATAAATCTGAAAAACAAGGAATTACAATCAAATGAAAGTCTTAAAAGGTAAACAAAGACAAAAAATGGAACAAAAATTCATAAATTTTTCAAAACAAAACAATTACTAGTTGACAAGATCTGATCTGAAACAAGAATGTCATCTAGTATTAAGACAAGACAAATAGCACAAAACACAACTCAAACATGTTTGGAAAACAGAAAAATCATAAAGATAAGATCAACAAAACAACCCCAACAAAGCCATCTAATCAGTTTCAAAGAAGCCGTTAAATTTCATCAACAACTCAAAAAATTACTTGTAACATAAAATGAAACAATTGAAAATTGTACAGTTTCACCTTAAAATATCACAAAATTGAAAATTCTCAGTATCCAAAATTCACAAAGATAAGCAAGCATATGATCATAATTTATACAAACATTTAAACCATTAAAAAAAACAATTTTTCAATCAAAATTAAACAATTACAAACATGATTAACAACAACAACAACAATAAAAATCCACCTTTTTTCTATGATCTTGCTGCATTTTCTGCTGCCACCCACAAATTTTCCAAAAAATCCCTATGAGGTAAAATCTCAAAAAACACAAAAACCAAACAAAAAATCTCCAAAACAAAACCAAAAAAACACAAAACTTCCACCTTAACTCATCCACATTTTCCCCATCTACCTCTACACATTATCACAAAAGCACAAGAATCCCATCTTATTCTTCTCTTCACAAAACAAAGAATCCAAATAAGATCCCACATACATACACACCTACCAAACTATATGATATAGTGACACTACTCCAAACCCACCAAAGATATAACCTCAGAAAAACTACCCTTTAGCTACCTTTAACAGAAAATGAAAAAATAAGAGATACCCTCGATTTGTTTCAGCTCAAAAATCAAAACTTGATAAAGAAATAAAGAAATGGCGAAGAGTGTGGTGTGGACAAGATCTGTGTGTACACCGACACAGGCACAGCTAGAGAGAGAAAGAGAGAGAGAGAATGAAAATTTTAGAGAGGTTTGAGGCTTAAATCTAGTTTGGTACCTTTATGTATCTTATCCGTAACGTATTATTTGAGATACACATACGATATACGTTATATTCTGATACTGTATTTTTATGAGGAGGGTATTTTGGTAATAAGGGTTAATTTTGTCCGTAACGAAATGGCGAGCACCTACCTAAGAGTACTTGAATGAGATAGTAATAGATATCTTTCAAGTTACTTAGAAGTCTTGAGTTCAAATTCAAATTAAAAAATGCATTAGTATGTTAAATTTGTTAAGATAGAATTTCATCCCCAGTTTTTATGGATCAGTCTCTATGATACTATAATAGTAGCAGAGAATATTTGATTTGCACAAAAAAAAATGCAATCACCGTTATACCGTGCATACAATTATGAGGTCTCGTGTTTGAATATGTATAGTTGGATCAAATATATTGATTATTAAACGAATCTAAAAAGTGAATTTCTATTTATAGTTGAGATCAAGCGAATAGATATAATCAGTTGAGTTTAGTTTTACGGACATCATTTCTTTGAGTTAAGATTATCTCCATTTAATCTATTTTCATTTCTTCAATTTAGAGACATATACATAAAAAATCTTAAAAATAATAAAAATGTTAACTTGTGATTTTAAAGCAAAGTTAATTAATTAAATATAGAAATAATTTATTAAAATGTGCGCATTACATCTAATCTTTAATTTTTTAATGAATTGAATACACAAAATTTAAAAAACAATTCTACTTTTGGATTTCTTAAAATATATTTTAAAGACACAAATTAGCCAATCCTAAAAATAATTAATAATGATGAGATTCATTTAATAGTACGATCTACTACTTATTTTTATGTTTATCTCTTTAAAAATAGGATCTCAACTCCATTTCTTTGTTTTCTAGAATTATTACAGGTCCCGATCTCCCCTCCACGAGTTACAGGTGTCATGTGGGACAAGTCATTGGAGACACATGGCTAGTTGTTAGAGGTTGGAGAGGTAGTTAGTGGGACCCACGTGGCAATGTGCAAAGTTTGGAGTAATTGTTTTGGTGTAATGGAACTATCATCGTGTTATTATTTGATTATAGTGTATAATGCATTAAGATTGGGATAGGGATGGATAAGTTTGTGGTGCCACTAGATATTTCATAATGTTCTCCTTTATTGCAAAAAGTTTGCAAGTAGAGAAGTCATTTTGAATTATGTCAAAAAAATTTAATAAAAAGCATCTTTTTTTTTGCATATATTAAATTAAATAAAGTTACTATCAATTTAAAGTGTTATTTAATAATTTATGAGTTGTTGTGTTTATTAGTTCAATTGGTAAAATGTCAAAAGATCAGACTAACACTTTTTTTTTAACAATTTCATACCAAAACTATTTTATCATAATTAAAAATATACTTTCAAAAAATATATTTAAACCAGATTAATATCAATATTACAATTCCTAAAAGAATATTTTTTCAAATAGAAAATTTCATTTTTAAAAAAAAAAATCCATCAATATTTTTTTTTTGGTCAATCATGAATCTTATATTTACTTTGGTCAACAAATGTATTCTGGAATTAAATGTAAGAAAAAATTTCCAAAATGGCAAATGTATTTAGTTTAAAACTTAGACCAAATACATTTTAAAAATATTACCTTTAGTTATATTTAATTTTGAATAGGCAGTTATCGTAGCTTATCAAAATGAAAAATGTATTTTGTTTGAAATTTAGACTAAATAAAATTTAATGTTTTTTACTTCTTTTACTTATATTTATTTAGGATATGATAATTATTTTAGTTCATAAAAAAAGAAAAGGAAATTGAGTCAAAAAAAAAAAAGAATAAGAAATAGAAATTATACATTTATTATTGTACATTGAAGAAGAAAATATTCTTTGTGTTCTACAGTAATTTTCTATGTTTGTGAATTGGGTATCTTTTGCATGCAACGATAGACAATAATCTATCACCTGCATTGGATGGCAAAAATCTCCCTAGAGATGGAAGAGTTTCATTATTATCTTGTCTAAGTATTGTTGAGTTTTGTTCAATAATAATTACCACACTTCAAATAATTTAAAACACAATTTTCAAGATAAAATTTATCTTTATATCTTTAGCATGTGTAATTCGGACACTTGTTGACATAATTTTATTTTTATAAGGGAACAAAATTCTACTTTTAAATTGTCCGTATGATATTTTTTAAGGGAAATAATGTTTTTGAATCTCTATCTGGGTTGAAGGTGAACTTTTCTAAGAATCAGTTGGTCGGGGTAAATGTACCCGCTCCCTGGTTATCTGAAGCAGCTATGGTATTGAATTGTAAGGTGGGCTCCATCTCTTTTGTGTATCTCGGTCTGCCAATTGGTGGAAATACGAGGCATTTGACTTTTTGGGAACTGTTACTGAACCGTATTAAATCTAGACTGTCTAGCTGGAGCTCCAAACATTTATCCTTGGATGGTCGTCTGATTTTACTGAAGTTTGTTATGTCATCTCTGTCTGTTTATGCGCTTTCTTTTTTCAAGGCTCCATCAGGCATTGTCTCCACTATTGAATCTATTTTAAATTGTTTTTTTTTTGGGTGTGGG
>Ga0228711_1011953_pt1 | contig 10819 bp, 10 predicted proteins | sample MedpolnodulmetaG_2_FD_177996 | JGI IMG/M metagenome (GOLD analysis project Ga0228711, IMG submission 177996) | Root nodule microbial communities from Medicago polymorpha collected in Santa Monica, California, United States - brown nodules | ecosystem: Host-associated > Plants > Roots > Nodule...
ACGGGGGCAATCAAAACGGGGGCATTCGGAGAATCGAACTCCGGACCTCTCGCACCCAAAGCGAGAATCATACCACTAGACCAAATGCCCGATTGTGATATTTTTCAATCTTACCTTTATTTATTCATTCCAACGAAACAACCGGATTTCCTTCCTTAATCCTTTGCTCTTCATTGTTTCAAAAAACACCAACACTCTCATGAGAGAATAAACCACACACTCTGGTTCCCACCATCAAATTCAACACCCATGAACTGTAACCATGCCACTTTTCTTTTGGTTTCATTGCCACCACCACCACTGCTTTTCCCAAAATTCCATTATCCAGTGCCAAAGAAAACTCTTTTAACACTAAACCCGAAGAGAAATCCAATTCTAAGAATCAAAGCTTCAAAAGATGATAATGGGTCATCACCGAATTGGTCTAAGTGGATTCCCACAGGCTCTTTTGCTGCTGACAAAGTTTTCCGATTGATTTCCAGTGCCACTGCTAGTCCCATTGGACAGTTTGTTTCTTCCCCCACTACGTTTCTTCACTCTATTGATCCACGAGTTAAATTGGTATGCTAAATTGTTTTATGGGTTTTGTAGTAGTTTACTCTAAATTTGATGTAAAAAAAATGTGCTTTTTATTCATGCTTATGCATTTTTAGGTGTTTTAGTAAGATTTTATGGAGGTTTGTTTTAGTTTGGGAGTTTTGGGTTTGGCAATGAACTTGTGTCCTATATTTTGATCTATGTTGCACTGACACTTCAGATTGAAGCATGTCCGACTAAACACGAAAATTGATATAAAAATCTATGCTTTTTATTCTTGCTTGGGCATTGTTAGGTTTTTGGTAAGAATGTATGGAAGACTGTTTTAGTTTGGGGTTTTGGGTTTGCCTTTATTTGTAATCAAAGAGAGTGAAAAAATGAATGTATGTCCTACAATATGATTTATGTAGTACTGGCACTTCAGGCCGAGACTTGAGAGTGTATCTGGTGTTTGACACATGTCGTTACATTTAGTTACTACCATTGTCTACACTGATTGTTGAACACTCAACATGTGTTTCAGTGTCGTGTTTGGTGTCTGGGTCAGTGCTTCTTAGAATATGAACTACGCTAATATTAAGCAAGCAAATTAAGTTTTTCATGAATTATAAAGCTTTGGTGAGCTGTTGCTGATTGTAGTTTTTGGTGGTCCTTGTAAAATATGATCCAACAATCAACTAGTCATTGAAACATAGAATAGGATGATCACGTGAGCTGGTTATTATCTTTGTACAATTTGAAAATCGCCACTTATTTCATGTTCGCCTAAGGGATAATAGAATTACCCATGACTGTTTGAGTGAGAGCTAAGTTTTTTTTTGAAGGTGAGTGATAGCCAAGTTGTTGTGGATACATGTTAAACTGCTTTAGGTGAAGGGCTTAAGGCCATCAATGTTAGAGTTCTTATAACAGATTATTAAGAAAATGTTGGCAATTATTAGTAGATAGTGAAACGATTGTGTAGCTGGTATATTTGAATACTTTGTCTTAGCTTCTTGATTTACATGTGTTTTTTTTTTATCTATGGTAATCAATTAGTGTGGTTTTACAGGTATGGCTTTTAGTTCTGGTTGTTCTACCGGCAAGGTCACATATAATTATGCGATTTGGATTAGTAGCATACATGACTTTGCTTTCAATTTGGATTCTCCCAAGAAATGCTTGGAAGGTAAGTAATTGTTAATCCATTGCTTATATCCTCTGATTCACTATATTTTTCAATCGTCCTGTTTTGGTTGTTTTTTCTTATTCTCTTGTTTCATAATTTGGGACATAATTTTTCTCATGCTTTATACTAATTTATGATTTGAGCTAGCTTGTGCCTTCTCATAAATAAGTCTATCAAGTCAAAACTGCTTGGCAGCTGGCTATTTGCTTACAATTGTTTTCATCTTGAATTATCGTGTAAATCTGAGAAATTTCTTGCCTAATTCAATTTCTGTTTATAGGATCAATTGGGTCGTGTTTATTTTCTGTCGGCATTGTTATTCATAACATTAGGACTGGGTTCAGATGGCGTGCCTGCACTTGTTCAGTCGAGAACTCCACCACCTGCAGTGACGGGGATTCCAAATCTTCCTATATCTTTAACAGGTTATTCATATGTAATCTCAAAGTTAGGTCCATTAACCTTTACGAGGAAAGGATTATCTGTAGGAAGCACTGTTGCATGTTTGACTTTTACAGTAAGATGCTTGCTGCATTCCTGCTTTTACCTTATATATACAGTTATTTTAGAACTTCTGGCAAAAACAATGCTTTTGAAAGAATTCTGAAACAATATAATTTATTTATGAAGGTATTTCAAAGTGCAAGTCTCTGCCTCACAACCACAACCCCTGAACAACTAGCATCTGCATTGCGATGGTTCATGCTTCCTCTGAGATACATAGGCGTATCTGTATCAGAAATCGTGCTTACCCTTTTGCTGTCATTGAGATTTATCAGTCTAGTTTTTGATGAGGTAAGAACTAAGAAGAATTTCACATTACTATGTTGAGTGAGTTAGCTTAAGTAGAATGCATAACCTGATTATAGTAGTAAACATTGTAACTATAAGTTTAGAGGAATGCAAGGGTCACACAACACACTCCAATCTAATAATGACACATCACCTATTTTACCTGTGAACCAGATGTGCAGCTTACAAAGAGTTTTGTTTTTTTTTTGGTATTATTAATTGGATTGAGCTTTTCATCTGTTCATCCTATTCTCCAAAACTGCATCAATGTCTCTGCTTCCTTCTCAGAAATTATGACTCTGCTACTCCCACTGTCAAACATCTATTTTGTTTCCCAAAGACAACAAATTGGAAGTTTGCAATGTGAAAACACCCAAATCTGCCGTGTGAACACCTGTCTACAAATTGAACATCCTTGGTAAGAAAATTAGCTCCAATTATAATCTTCTACCAATGACCACTTCCGACTCACATAGTGATTCATCAGGATGTTTCACCAACTCCACTAATTATATGTTCTTTCACCAATTCCGATTCACATGCTTTTCGACTAATTGGAAGTAGTAATTGTTATTTATGACTTTTAATAATCAGCGCGACAAGTCATTGATGGAGCGATGGAGACAACAGGTGAAAACTTGATTTACCCAAAATCAAAATCAATTCAAGTCACATGTGATTGAGACAGCAGCGGTCACTGCAGCTCACAAGAATGTTGATATGTCTGCAACAGAGAACATGCTAGAGACAGCGGCCAAGAGAGGTTGCGATTGAGACAGTCGGGGGCACCATCAAGGGGAGGTTGAGATGAAAAGTTCTTCCAACTAATAATACAAAATAAATAAATAAAAATCTCTCTGTAACTTGGACATCCGGTTTGCAGGTAAAATGGGTGATGTGTCATTATTGGATTGGAGTGTGTCTAAAGGAGTGCTAGAGGGTGTGACCATAGCATTTTTAATAACTTTTTAATCAATAAAATTTGTCAAACACTATCGAAGGAAGTATAATTGAGCATTCATGCAGAAACTTCTATCATTAGTTATAACCCAATTTACCTGAAGCAATTAGACTTAATTTTTTTCTTTTCTTTTACTTAACACAATTAATATCCTGATTATTTTGTTGCAGGTCCGGAACATTGCATTGGGAATTGTATCTCGTAGGGTAAATTGGAAACAACTGACTGTTATGGAGACAATTGATAGTAAGTAAATATTGTTAGCTTTTCCACTTGTATCCAAGCATCATAAAAAAAATATTGTTCTGTTTCCTAAACTCCTTATCTGTTTTCCAACGAACTAGGTAAGTGATGGGTATCATCTCGATAATGACTGTGCATAAATCTCATTTAGGTTCTTTAAGCTTCATATTTGATTTGTCCACATTGTGTAAGCATTCAAAATTGGCAATTAACTCACACAAATATATTTGTTGCATAACGTTATACCAAATTAGTGATCGGTTTCATTTATCCCAATATTTGGAGTTTGGACTGGTACATGACATGATACTGTTATCTTATGTCATGTCAGCATAATAATCAATGCCAGTCTGATCCTAAATAAAATCACCAAAGGCATGAAAGTTATCTGTTTGTTTTCAATAGTGATGATAAGTGATAACTCATATGTTGCTATCTTGCTGAACTTTCTATTCATCACCTGTACTACTTAAAGATACATGTAATTTTTAAAGGACCTAGAATTCCAAATTAAGTTTTAGAATGCAGGTTTGTCGTGATGTTATGTGGTAGGTAGTTTGGATTGTAAACTCATTCTAATGAATTTACTTATTTGCTGATTGACTTAACTATTATACTTGAGATATTTCCTCATTCTAATGATATTTTTCCCTTTATATGACTTCACAGTTTTCTTTAACTACTTCCGTCGCATCTTCAAAAATATTTTCAGCCATGCAGAGCAAATTTCTCAGGTTTGTCTTAGATGTATAATGTTTTTCCCCTTTATGTTTTGTTATTGTTGCTTGAAGTGCATCAACTTTTTATAATAATCCCAACTCAGTTTAAATTTGGTGAATATTATGAAAATTAAAAGCCATCAGAAATTTGTTTGTGTTGATTGCATAGCTTGAGCTATGTTGATTTCGTCAACAATGCTGTGTTCTAGAAAAAAATAATATTATGTCATTAAATTAGCGATACACTCACTTTGTGCGACATAAGCCTCTGAACACAAACTAAAATTTTGGAGCTAATTTGCTGTTGGCATTCATAATCATCACGAACAGTTTGTAGTTTATCTTCTGACAATTTAACATGAAATACTGCAGGCTATGATAGCGAGAGGTTTTAAAGGGGACGTTGACAATCACAAAATTTATTTCTTGTCAGAATCATCTTTTGGGATGGCTGATATTGTATGTTTGTTGAACTTGACAGTTGTCATAGGAGCTTCTCTCCTGTCTGAGTACTACCTTGTCTAATGAGAAATATACGCCACTTTTAGCAGTGGTAAGAGCATTTTGTGTTGACTTGATTATGTTTGTATTTAATTATTTCATTGCTTATAAGACAAAAAAAATTCTTTGGGGACAAGGTGTTCCTTCTTCTCTAAAGGCTATTTGTCGTTTGGTACATGCATGAGTAACAATGTAGATATATTATGCAGGTTCTTGACATGGTTTTGGATGAAAAACCTACTTAGAAACTTTCTTCATGAGTTGTCTAAATGAGTTGCTTCAAAGTTGAGAACAGATGCTTGGTTATTTGCTTTCATAAGTCAGATGAGTCATTGTAGCTATATCCACATAATTATCGTATCACACAATTCGTGGGAAAACGTTTTCATAACAAGTATCCACATCCTTTTTTGATCTAGTGCAAGTGGTTGATGCGGAGTGTGTAAGTGTTGTAAATTCGGGATACCGAGTTAATGATAAAAGAAAAAGCAGTGATAAAGGATATTAATGCCGATAAAGGTTGTTACTATCACAAGTGTAGTCTATTTGAACTCTTGTAACATTGCAAATAGTAGACCCGAAAGCCTTATTGAGTTAATAAATACCTGAATTATTGTTCACGTTGATGATTTGTATAAATCAATACTTTATGTTATATTTGTATATTTGATGTAAACAATGTGTGTTTGGCTCCCTCTTTGTACACATTTATCTGTATAAAATTTTTCTGTCAAAAAAAAAAAAAATCAAAACTAAATTTTGTTCCGTCAAAAATCAAGACTCAATTTTATCAACTTTGTTTCTATGAAAAATTCGTCAAAGGAATTCTATATCATCCATTATGGTAATTTCACCGACCCATTCCTTTATGATTGTCCTTTATTGTGTTAAAATCTTCCATTAGGCACCAACTATCCTCATTTCCTCATTCTGTGTCGATATCTGAACTGATAATTCAACCCACAAGTCTTTCTTTCTTCTAGCATCACCTTCCTACCATTCACCTTTCAAACAAAAAACATGGTCTCTAATACACTAGTGTCTCCGGGGTCGACTAATGCCTAAAGCAACTTCAAATCAATGAGGTCTTTTTGTCAGAATACGAGGCATTTATCCTAAAACGAGAGCTTTAATTAAAAATCTAATTGTAAAATATAATTAAAAATTAATTAATTTTTTTTGTTGGTGGACCTAAAACGAGAGCTTTAATGCCTTTATCCTTGGGTCGACCTTCACTGTATATATTACTAGAAACCCATCAAATCTTTTGATGGTTTGAATTCAAAACACTATCATTGTTTCAAATCAATAGAAGAGAAGATGCAAGCGGCGGTGATGAAGAAGAATTAAACAAAGGCGAACTCGGCAAAAACCAGGTCTGTGATTCAGTTTTTTTTCTATGGTTTCTCTTCATAAACTTCGATTTCATTCATTGTTCCTGCCCTGTAGTTAAGTAGCCGCCTGCCACACTCACAAATGGCGCCGAGAACAAACACCGCAAAGCAGCGGCATTTGAATTCCTCCACCGGAAATCCACCACTTCCCTCTCTTCCATTCGATCTTCTTGAAGACATTCTCTACAAGCTTCCAGTCAAATCCCTCGCACAATTTAAATCTGTCTCCAAATCCTGGAAATCTCTCATCTCAGATTCTAAGTTCACCAAGAAGCACTTTCGCGTGTCAACCACGCGCCACCGTCTCCTCTTCCCAAAATTAACCAAAGGCCAATACATTTTCAATGCTTGCACTCTCTCCTCCCTCGTCACAACAAAAGGGGCCGCTACCGCAATGCAGCAGTTAGAGTCTCCTCTCAACATTCGAAAATTCGATAAAATCCGTGGCTCTTGCCATGGCATCCTCTTTATTGAACTCCACCAAAGGTTTGCTATTTTGTGGAACCCTTTCATTAATAAATATGCAAGTTTGCCCCCTTTGGAAATCCCATGGAGTAACACAATATATAGCTGCTTTGGCTATGATCATTCCACTGATTCTTACAAGGTCGTTGCCTTTATAAAGTGGTTGCCTAATTCTGAAATTTACAAAACTTATGTGCATACTATGGGTGCCATTTCTTGGAGAAAGATTCAGGATTTTCCCTGTACTCCTTATACTCCTTATTTGGAACCTGGAAAATTCGTCAGTGGAACTTTTAATTGGTTGGCATATAAAGATAAATATTCAGTTTCCTCATTGCTCATTGTTTCTCTTGGTTTGGAGAAGGAGTCTTATGGAGAGATATTGCAGCCTGATTATGGATCGGTGGATGTGTTAAGTAAATCCTTATGGGTGTTGAGGGATTGTTTGTCCATCCTTTCTAACAGTAATACTTTTTCAGATGTTTGGCTTATGAAGGAATATGGAAATAAAGATTCTTGGACTAGATTGTTCCGTGTTCCTTACATGGGAGGTGTTGGTTCTGATCCTTATACAAAGGCACTTTATATTTACGAGGATGATCAAGTGCTGCTAGAGTATATGATGAAGTTGGTTGTTTACAATTCTAGAGATGGTACTTTTAAGACTCTTAAAATTCAAAGACGCCGTGATTGGATGATTCCGGAAGTCTATCAAGAGAGTTTGATATCACCTTGTGCTGAGTAGTTAGAATCTATGTCGCAATGTAGATGCTATGTTATGCCACATGTGCGTGAGGTTTACGAACAACACATCATAATTGCAACTCTTAAGTTAATTTCCATTTATGTTATGTACCTTATGGTTGATATGACTTTGTTGTTATGACTTTTTTGTTAATTGCAACTGGTATGTTAATTTTCAATTTGTGTTAGGTGCCTTATGTTTGCTGGTTACTTCATGGATTATCTTTCATTATTATAAATGGAATATGTTTGAGGGGTAACCTTGGCGCAACTGGTAAAGTTGTTGTCATGTGACTGATAGGTCACGGGTTCAAGTCCTGGAAACAGCATCTTGTGTAAAAACAGGGTAAGGCTGCGTACAATACACCAAATGGTGAGACCCCTTCCCGGACCCTGCATATGCGGGAGCTTTAGTGCACCGGGTTGCCCTTTTTTATGTTTGAGAAATTGGTGGTTAATTTTTTTTGTTGGGTTCTTCAATTGTGCACTTCATTATATGGTTAGTGGTTTGGTTTTCCACGATTGGAATTAGTTTCTATGGCCTTTGGCTGTCACTTGTATGTATGTTAAAATGTTTATTGGCTGCTACACAAGTTTGATGATGTATGCTGCAAAACCGTGTGATGTTGGGATGTCTGAAGCAACATGAAGACAAAGTTTCTTGAACTACAGTTAGAATGGCTATTTCTGTCAAATGCAAAGAATTGTAATTCTACACTATTCTACATTGTTCCTCCACCATCCTAACAGTAATATGTTTTCTCTCTTTCTCTCTCACTGATTTTTTTCTTCTGTTATTCAATTATTTTTTCGTTGTTTTCTATGCTTAAGCTGGATTTAGTTTTTTAATGCCGCTTTCATTCTGAATTTGAACTTTATCCGAGGAAGTGCTAGTTTCAATAGCCTACACTGATTTTATTCAAATGAATATTTATTTACATTTTCTTATGATACCATAGAAAATAGGAACTTGGTTTATGGCCTCTACAAATTCTGTTGACTCCTTGAATGAGCAGCAGTTGATTTGCTTGAAAAGATAAACTCTTTTTCATTTCTGTTTCATTTCCTAAATCTCTGTTCAACTTGAGTTAGTCAAGGTTAAACATATATAGAGTTTGTTTATGCTGGTTGCACCTGTTATAGCTTTTGTCTCAACATATAAGTGCACTTGTAGGTTTTCTCTTGATTGGAAAGTGCTCCTGTCCCCATAAATGTTTTTAGGATGATTTTACTGAAATGATGAAGTGTAAACAATTTGTAGATTGTTCGAAAACAAACATGTTGCTTTGGTCCTTGCTCTCTAATTTTTCATTGTATTATCGGCTGTCATTGATCTCTTTATTTGTCCCCCTCCTCCATACATCTTTCTTCTCAAACAGTTTGATGTCTAAATTAATTTAGCCTGTTAAATACAATAGTTATACATGTTTCTTTGTTGCAAAGACTAAAATTTTATTTAGTTTTTGATATCAATAGGACTTAAAAAGTTGTATGTGCTGAGTTGGGATCACTGCTTGAAAACACATTTTATTATAAGCTTATTTGCTTGAGACATGAGCCTTGCTGTGAGATCACATTTGGATCGATAATGTTTTGGATGGGAATTCTTATGTTTTCACATATCAATTGAAGGGTCTCTAAACCAGCATGAACCATGATCCATCCATTTTGGACCAAGAAATTTCCTATCAAGATTCACTGCTAATTAACTACCAAATTCCATCTTCGGCTTTGTTCCAAACTAACAAAAAAAAAACAAATTCCATAACTAGTCATAAAATTTCACGATCATGACCACATTTTATCTAACCTCAAAATTTCACACATGAACAAAAATAACACAAGCTTAACAACTAGTATCAAATATCAATACAACTCCACAATTCACAAATGAGTTTGATTCAACCAACTAGTATGATCATAACATATAGTAAACAGAAAAAAGAAAAAGAACTCATTACTCACAGAATCATAACAAGTCTAAAGTACTATCTCTCAATTAACAACATCATCTTCAAAAAACTAATCATCACTCATCAGCATAAAGAAAAAGAACTCATTACTCACAGAATCATAACAAGTCTTAAGTAACTATCTCTCAATTAACAGCATCATCTTCAAAAAACAAGTCATCAGCATAAAATTGAAGAGGTGAATCAGAATCACCCTTGATTCTCTGAAGTCTCATAGCAAGCAGAATACTCCCTTCAAGCCTCTTTCCATTTCCATCACTCCTAAGCAGAGGAAACGACCCAACTTTTCGTCGATAAAACTCCAAAGGAACCGGAATCTTCACCCTCCCTACCACAACTTTACCACTAGAAGTACCAGGATCAAGCAAAGAATCAAACCTCTGTACCTCAACATTCAGAAAAACTTCATCATCAAGATTCTCTAACATGATCATATCATCTTGATTCCATTCAGGGTTAACATCTACAGCAATCTTGGTGGAAGCTTCTTCATCAGGCTTTAACCAATACACCACATTGTAAGCTCTGTTGTTAACACTTGGATAATTTGTGGGGTTGTTGATTCCTTCAGCCTTGAAAATCATCACATGCAAAGCAACTTTGAATTCTCCTGTGATGATGCTTTTGCTCTTTTGGTCTGCATTGTTAAAGAGTTTTGGTGATGGTGATGGTGCAGACACACGTGTGATGCTGCATTTGTGGGTTTGTATCTCTGGCTTTATTTTCTTGATTGGAAGAACAATCTTGGTCATGGTGGAAACAAAGAGGAAATATTCACGTGCAAAACTGATCAGAGAAAAAGAAGAAATATTGAAGGTGGTAGAAGAATTGTGAATAATGTGGGAGATTATAACAACTTGAACGAAATGAAAATGGAATGGAAGAAGAAGAAAAAAAGAGTGAAATTTGGATTCAAGATTTGGAAGATATGTACCTGAGAAAATGTGACTAGGTAGATTCTTCTAACTGATTGGATAACTCAGAAATGATTCAAAATATATAAATATTAGATTGATGACCCGTGCGTCGCACGGGTCTTATGAGTTGTAATACATTCACTATTAGTAAAATGCAATAGTTACTTGAAAATAGACCTTTGACCCGTGCAACACATGAGTCTTTTAAATTTAAAATGATAGTATTTTTATAATTTTTTTTTTTTGAAGAAGCTAAATTAGCCCACCCAAATTGGCATCAGAGGGAATCGAATCTGAGACCTTGAGGAGGAGCACACTCCCAGGTCCCAAGCCAACACCACTAGGCCAACCCAAGTGGGTTTATTTTTATAAAAATTGAAAAATCATGGATAGATTTAAAATAAT
>Ga0228711_1011956_pt1 | contig 10814 bp, 7 predicted proteins | sample MedpolnodulmetaG_2_FD_177996 | JGI IMG/M metagenome (GOLD analysis project Ga0228711, IMG submission 177996) | Root nodule microbial communities from Medicago polymorpha collected in Santa Monica, California, United States - brown nodules | ecosystem: Host-associated > Plants > Roots > Nodule...
CTTTGGAGCCACTGGTATAGCTTACCCCTTCCCCTTAGAAATAGTTTTAGGTTATTATGTAATAAGATTAGAAATAGTTTTAGGTTCTTATGTAATAAGCTTAAAAAGCTTCAACATTATTGTAATGTATTATTCATATATTAATAAAATGAGTTGTTTTTATCTTTTTGTCTTTTTATTTGCATTTATTTTACGAATTTGAAAGCTTAAAATGAAAAAATTATGGAAAAAGATCATTCCGGATTTTAAAATCTGAGAAAATCTGGGAAAATCCGAAAAACACTAACAATCCAATTCGAAAAACATAATTCAGACAAAGGTATTTTTGAAAGAAAAGAAATAGGGCATACGAGAATTCTATAAGATAGGAAAAATAGTAATACTCAATTTCTAATGTTGCGAGGCCGAGTATAGCCTCCACCTCTACTTTCAGTAAAACGAGACCAATAATCTCACACCATTTTATCTCCAAAACTGCTATAGATTCATAAAGTACACCTTATATTTATTGTTTTCAATTTATATGTTGTGATTATTATCTATGATATTCGGTCAAATCATCTATATACAGTAACTATTAACTAAGTTGTTTAAGCAAACATTTCCATGTTTTCCTTTGTTAAACAAGGTTATATAAGTATATTGCTTTGGCCTGAAATCCAGTCACGAGCCTCTGATATCCAATTGTCAGTTCAATCCAATTGTTTTTCGACAAGCGGTACATCACAATTGTTAAACTTTTGTTTTTTTTTTAATGAAAAGCTTAAATTTGGATAACACCGTCCTTAGTTCAAGATAAATTGTATTTATCGTGTGAGCTGTCAGATCTGCAGTATCCCTAAAAAAAAATTCTGGTTAATTAGTGTTCCTGAAGCACAGTGGTTAAGGAATCTAAAAGTAGAAAAACTGTTTTAAAAATATAAACTATTACTTTTGACAAATTAATTATTACATAACTTTTTAATAAAATCGTATTTTTTTTGGTTGCTTAACCAATGTCATTGGTTAACATTCTCTTTTTTAATGTATTAAATTCTAGAAACTATATTTATAAATATACGCTTGGTCCTTTGGTTAATATTATATAGCTATTTTTTTGGCAAAACTTATAACTTATGGGTTTTTCTATCATGTGCAAATTTGCACATGTTAAGAAGTTTTAAATAGTAACTTTGCATTAGAACTTGTATATTTTGTATTAAATACATAACTTTTTAATAAATAATTATTTATTTTCAATAAAAACTTACTATTTTTAGTAACTTTAACATATGCAATGTTGCACATGTTAGACAAATCATAACTTATTTATAAGATAACGTTAATTTTTAACATCTAAATTGAAACTGGTGCCGTCTTCTTGTTATCGAGGTCGAGTGTGAATAATAAACAGGTCTAAAATTACTTAAGATGCTTCCAAGAGAATCTAGCACGTTCACACTTAAATGTGTAAATATTATAGTGCATTAATTCTATTGGATGCGAAGATGTGTATCCCATATAAAAATTGTTGATATCAGCACTTCAGGCTTCAGCAATTAGTTGTGTTGTGTTCTATCCAAGTTGTTTGGAATAGTTGATGTCATGGGTGATGGAAAAATTCATAAGTATCTCCAAAAAGTTGACATCTTTTATACATATTTGTTTATACCTAAAAATAATTTAAATTGTCGACTGAAAACGACGTATAAGCATGTTCAAATAGTCGAATGAAGGATCAGTTAAACTAGGAATGGTTGGATATGAATGAGTCGAATCTTTTTCAAATCTAAAAAATCCATCACAAAGGTCATTTGGATGTCAAAACTAGTCAAAGGTGCGTGGAATTGATAGCTAGCTTCAAAGATTCGTGTTCCATGTTTATAATTAGAAGTAATGAACAAATATGATCAAGAAAGCATGATCATAGACACGACGTTGTGTAGACCGACTACCAAAAAAAGCACAAAAACGGAGAGAACAATGCAAACCAAATTAAGATCAGAAAACACGCACTAGAGCTAGATTTTGTAGGCCACATTCATGGCCAAAATGATTATGTGCTTTGTCAATTTGTCAAGAAATACCACTGGTTAATCTTGTTTTAGACCCACTTAATCAATCAAACTATCATTAAACTCGCAATTTACCCATATGTCTAAATGATTTCATGTACTTATATGTTTCTTAATTAATTTAGGAGTTCTTTAAAAACCAAAAAATTTATACATAACACTCTTTGAAGGAGTTAAATAAATCACAAACGAGAAATAAAATTTATTTCTTAGCGTAATCGCTTGAAGAAAAGAAAATCATCGTTGAAAGTTATTAAATTTCAACAACAATCTTTCGTGTAGGTCTTTTTTCTTTTCTTGTATAAGATCGCCATCTTTCTACATAAGTACGTTGAAGAAGTCGACTCTCGTACAATGGATCACACATGTCATCTATAACCATAGAGAGCACCATTTAGTTCCGGATTTAAAACGCCTCCAACATGAGATGCCATTAGATTGTTGTAGTAGAGTCCTTACACATGTGCCTTTAAATTCCATGGCTACTCTACCTTCTTCTTATGTAGTCCCCACCATTCCTTCTCTATAAAAACTTCATATGTTGCACGTAATTTCAAAGGCAACTCTTTAGGAAAACCTGCAATTAATATTGTCAAACTTAAAAGTTAGTTAAGGATTGATTTGACTAATTGCTCTCAATTGTAAAAAAAAACATGTGATAACTGAAAAGAAGAGAAGGAATTTTGTCCATCGTCTATGAGTTTTTTGACTCCTCAAAAGAGTGTTAAGTATGGACTTTTAATGATTGTACATGTACTAACTAATAAAAACATAAGTAGAATATAAACGAGAAAGTGTGGCCGGGACAAATTTAAGCGTATTTTTATTAGTAAATAAAAATATAAAGGAGCAATCAAATGCATGTAAGGTGCATGAGAAAGCTTGTGAGTTCAGTACATAAATAAAAAGTAACAAGTCTTACACAACAAGTAGAGTTGTAGACGATAAGAATGATTACAATCTAGACTCACATACCTCGAAACAAAGTCAACCATGCTTGATTATGTAGTGTCAAAGACAATTAATGGCCTAGGACAAGTGGCAAACATGCGACTCCGAGTATGCTCCATTTACATCTTGCTCCATTTGGTCCATTTACCCTTTTGGATGTTTGACATATGGCAACATAATATCCAACGGCTGAAATTAAAGAAACACACTTGTGATTGCTACACTACATCTCATATCCTTGTGCATAGCATAGATCCTTTTAATCTAATTTTGCATTTTCAAAAAAAACATCAAACCCATTACCCCAATTGAGTGGACAGTAACCTACCAAGTCTATGACATTCAGCTTTCCACATACAAGACTTACATTCTCATCAAGAGGAATTGATAGTACAGATATCACAAGCACTCCTTGACACCTATTGGATTGGATACATCGTTGGAACATCATGGAGAAAAATTCAATGGAGTAATGGGCGGCTGCAAGCGGCGGTGAGAGATACAATAGAGAAGAGGAAGAAAGTAAACGTTGTGATTGATTGAAAGGGTAGCAATGGGCGGCGCGACGGGAGCCATGGCGGCGTTGGGCGGCGGTGAGAGATATAAGAGAGGAAGAGGATGAGGAAGTAGGATATGAGAGGGATAATAAGTGTATACGACAGATACTTTTTTTTTATTAAAAAAAATACTTAATTATACTTTTGGTCCTGACATTTTGACCAGCTCACGAAATTGGCCCTACCTTTTTCAAATCGAACAAAGCAGTCCCTGTATTATCATGGTTTTTGCAATTTTAGTCCTAACCCCCATTTTTTCCTCCAAAAACGCTGATGTGTCGAATTTTTAACAGACGTGGCCAAAAGAACACCTATGTGCCAATGCTAACTTGCAAAATGTCATTAACATGTCATCAAATCATATTTTTTTTAATTTGGGAAAATGAATAATACTTATTTAAAATTACAATTTAACTAAAAGTTAAATAAAACTTAAATTAGAATATTAAAAAATTGCAATAATTTCCAGAATTTGGTTTACACTAGTGTTTACAATTAGGCTTAATTGCAGTTTTAGCCCCCTAATTTTCTCAAAGTTGCGATCTTGGCCCCCTAAGAAAAAAAAACTACAAAACAGCCCCCTAAATTTTGCAACTGTGGCAGTTTTGGCCCCCAAGACTGATATTGACTCAGTCTACGCTGACGTGGCACCCTAAGTGAGGTGCCACGTGTTATTTTATTTTATTTTTTTGCCTTGGGGGCCAAAACTGCTACAGTTGCAAAACTTAGGGGGCTGTTTTGTAGTTTTTTTTCTTAGGGGGCCAAAATCGCAACTTTGGAAAAGTTAGGGGGCTAAAACTGCAATTAAGCCTTATAATTTCTTCATCAGGTTTCTTGCAGTGTCCATGTGTTCTCCACCTCAAACTCATATCTCCCCCATTCATTCATCTTCATCTTCAACAATCACCATTCAAAACTCCTTGTCTCTTCTCTCCTGCCTTCCTCCACCAACATTATCATCTTCCTCTTCTTTGGCTTATACTTGTCTACAGCTTCATCTTCTTCTTCCAATCTTCTTAAAGAAAAAAACTTGTTTCGTTCAAATTCGAATTCAATTCTTCTTCTACTTCTCCCACTCGATTTCGTTTCCTTAATCGAATCCAATTTCATTTATGTTTCAGGGTTAACTGCTGATCTGAAAATGGATACTTGTTGGAATTCGATTTTTTTCTCTCCCAATTTCAGATCTGGAAAACCCATAATCCTTGAACTCACTCTTTTCCATTTTTTGTTTAAAATTTAGTTATTTTGGGTTATGGGTTTTGTTTTGGAGATAAAGATTTGTGTGGGAAAGAGAAAATTTGAAACAACACCGATGAAAATGAGGGAGAAAAAATGGTTGAAACAACATCAGATTATTGGTTATGCATTTTTTTTATAGAGGAATTAATTGTGGGTTGAGATTTGTTTGATTTGGAATAAAGAGATGAAGATTTGAGAATATGTATTGTTGAATTCGTTTTTCTAGTTTTTTGGGTATTTATGAATTTGAGTTGAAGATGATGAAGATTCATGAGTTTGGGTTTGAATGGAAAAAGAAGAACATGGAGGAGTATGAAAAAGAAGAAGAAGCACGATGGAAAAGAAGAAGATGGAAAACCTTGAAGAAGCACTTGAATTTTATCTTTATTTCAATTTTATTTCCTTTTTTTACTTTCAATTTTTTTTATTATAATTTCTGAAATGTTTAAGTTGGTTTTTTAAATTAAAAAATGTTGTTTTAATGACATGTTTATGCCATTTTCCCTGTTGGCACAGCCACATAGATATTTCTTTACCATATCAACGTTTTTGGAGGGAAAAAATGGAGGTTATGACTAAAATTGCAAAAAACGTGATAGTATAGGGACTGTTTTGTTCGATTTGAAAAAGACATGACCAATTTCGTGAACTTGTCAAAATACGAGGACTAAAAGTGTAATTAAACCTAAAAAAAAATGTTTTATATATTTTTAAATCTCAACCCTTGAATCTTTTTTTGCCACGTGTCTTTCATCTAAGACCTAGATGGACTAAATGGAGTAAGAAGTAAATGGAGCATACCTTGACTCCAAACATGCAAGCCCATTGAAGTTATCATATTTTTCTATAAATAAGTGTTTTGGACACTCTAATAAAGACTATTTAATGCATTTAAAAATAATATCTAACACAGAAACGATCTTAGATTATTTGTACATGATTAAATATGTCATTTTTTTCTTCATTTTCTTTGTTTGGATTTCAAGTCATTGACGTTTTCAATACTTTAATTTCTTGCACATTTAGCTTTTTTGCATTTTAAGTTTTCTACACACTTAGGTTTCTGCACTTTCTTTTACTTACACATTTACTTTTAAACACTTTATTTTTCATGTTCTTTACTTTCAACATTTTACATTTCATTGTTCACCGCTTCTTTTTCAAAACCTTGAACTTTAAGTTCATTGTAATGCATAGAGTTTCATCATCAAAGTCATACATTTTTTTTAAAACACAAAAAAAGTCCCATGTTCGCGTATTCGAAGAAACTGTTTGATATTTTTATTTTCACGGTATATGCAAGCAACAACACAACACATACATCGACTTGTTTCTTGGCTAAACACATTGGAATCTTCCTTTTTACTCCATATAGATTGGTTTATCTTTTTTGCTAAGAATCATCTTTGAACATTCTATTGGTTTATCTTTTTTGGTACGCGAGCACTAACCCCAAAAGCGCATTGGTGGTTAAAAGCGCATTATGTTTTGTTTGGTTGTGATTACCTCACTTGGAGGCCGCATCCTTGTTGTTTGCAAGTGAGCTATATGTCCCACATCGAAGAGAAACGTAAAGGTTGGACACCTTATAAGTAAGAGGACTCATAAACTCATTGCCTTAAGGTTTTGGGTAAGAGTGTGGTGTCTCTCTCACTTGTGTGGTTGTTCAAGCCTCGATGTGGACGGTCCCCCAGACCCCCTCATGACCCATAGTGGTATCAGAGCCCCGGTTCAACGTAGGGTACGACCGAGGCAGCCGGTCCATTGCGGAGAAATTAGCAACGGCAGTACAAGCTCCTTGCGTCGGTCCGTTTGCGGAGAAAGCAACAACAGTGATACAAGTTACTTATAGCTTCTGCTTGAGGGAGAGCATGATGAATTGATGGACTCACACTTGAGGGGGAGTGTTCTGCGCAAGTTGTTCAAGCCTCGATGTGGATAGGCATGGCAATGGGGCGGGGTGGAGACGAGTTTTACATTCCCCGTCCCTATACACGATTCTCATATACTTACCCATTACCCTACCCATATCCAACGGGGATGGGAAATTGAACCCCATCCCCGTCCCCGACAGGTTTAGGTATCCCTGCCCCATCCTCGTCCCCGCATTGAATAATTTTTTTTAATAAAAAAAGTGAAGTTTTTTTGCAACCCCTAGAGAAATGTTGTAATGTATTATCCAGCAATATGCTCACTTTAACATTTGTTAGACCAATTGATTTAGTTGCTCCTTTAAATATCAATGGTACTTTTTATAACACGACAATTATCAAACAAAATAACATGACATATCAACATAAAAGTAATTTTCTACATTCGGGACGGGTTTGGCTATGAGTTCGGGGTGGGCATCTATATACTCGCTACCCGTCCCATACCCGTGTTTTGAAATTGGGGAAAACCCAAACTCATGCCCAAACTCAGTCAAAACGGAAAAATTCTGGCAAATTGGGTTTGGTTTGGAGATGTAACCACATGTATAGGTTTTGTTGTCATGCCTAAATGTGGACGGTCCTCCAGACCCCCCTCATAACCCAACAATCCTTTGTCGTGTTTAAAGGTTGTTTCTTAATTTTTTTTCTCTTTCTTGCTGCTTGGGTAGTGTTGTTGTCTACCGTAACTCTTTGGATTGCTAGATTTTTATGCTACACCTTCTATTTGAGGGGTTATTTTTGGTTTATTAATATATTCTTTTAGTTTTTTTAAGAAAAAAAGGTAATAGTCATTAATTGTGCACTATGTTAGTCAAAATAGTCATTGATACTAAAATAATACTCCAATACTCTAATTTTTTCATAGAGACTAAAATGATAATAAGTATGACAATAAGTAAGTATATTAAATAACTGATATGACAATATTAATAAAATATTTTAATATGAGAGATTATTTTGACCAGCGAAGTGCATAATTAGAGACTATTTTAAAATTTCGATACATTAAAAGACTGTTGTAGCTACTCGTTACACATTTAGAAATCAAATTGACTACCTAATATAATTTGAATGTTTAGCTACAATTAAAAGACATGGACATCTAATGAAAAGGTTATGTCGTGTGGTTGCTATACACGGTATGAAAAAAAGTCTTGCTAACTAGTGCCTTCGGGGTAATGGTTAAAGATTCTACGATGAAAATTTTATCTTAGAAATATAAGATGTTGTTTTTGATAAAGTAATAATTACACAACTTTTTTTATAAAACTTACTTGTTTTAAATGCTTAACCATTACCCTTAGAGCACTGATTAGCATTCTCCTATTAAAAAAATACTAACTAAAATAATATGTCGTGTGGTTGCTGCACAAGTGCACAGTGCTCATGTTACGAAACATAATAACTTCCCACAACAGAATAATGTCCCTTCAAAAAAAAATGAAAAACAGAATAATGATTGACTCCCTCCATAGAGTTGGCGGATGGGATGAGCCATATTCATTGAGACTAGACCTATGAATTCTCACCAATTAAACTGTTGGAGGTTAAGAACATATTTAAAATTAAAATTATGAAGGTGTTTGATTATCATATATAAATATAGAATCTTTTTATCATATATAAATATAGAATCTTTTAGATGATTCTTTGGCTTTATTTATGGGTTTTTTAGATATATTTATTAATTTTGAGTTGTTAATTTACTCATATCTAAAAACATCTATTTGTTTTTTATCGAAAAAAATCAACTTCCACTATTTAATCTAAAAACATCTATTTGATTTTTTTCGAAAAAAATCAACTTCCACTATTTAAGTCACTTGAGGTTAAAAGATAGTTTTGTCCGTTTCAATTTTTTCTCACTAGCGAGTGTCCATCTATCCGTTCTTATTACTGCGCTAACATGTATGTATATTTTATTATGTTTGTTTGTATAATTTTGATTACAATTTTTAAATATTAATGAAAATTATTTGTAGATCGACTTATCTACAAATTATTGTCAAAATATATAACGAAATTATTTATATCAACTCGGCATATTTTGGTTTGTCTGTATAAAAGATAAAAATAAATAATGACCATTTTTTTATTGATTATATTTATAGTGACATATATTTGATTTAATTGTTATACTTTTTTTAAAGATAAAGGAAAAAAACCGGACATATACTCATATCGTGTTTGTTACACGGTATATCTTGTGTGGGCAATTGCTAATAGAGGAAAGATGAATCCTTGTGAAATTATTCAACACATTTTTTCGACAAATTTTTACTAATAATAGAGTGCAATTAATCGACACATCTTATGACGTACTCCATGTGAGTGATCCATTTTTCGAAAATACTAAAGGTCTTTATTTTTATTTTTATAAATAAAGAAAATCTCAACTCGGAAAGAAACGGGTTAACATTTTTTTAAAGGTTTTGCAAACAAATGTAAAGACATATGTTAAAGATGTAAAAATAGAAACAAGTAGAAAATTTTATGTAGAAAAAATTATTTTTTAATTTTTTAACGTGTTGAATGCATCATTGCTAAAACAAAATTTCTTTTCAAACTTCTTAACAAAAGCTGTAATTTCGTAAAGATGTTTGTTAGCATTTCCTTTTTTTAAATGAAATGATCACAATAACATGAGAGAAGCTACCATGTTTTTGAATTTATGATCATCGATCAATGTTATATATAAAATAATTAAGTCATTCTTCAATTTACTTCACATCTATCAAATGAGTAGTTTCTTGTCAAATCCAAACGTTAGCCACAATTTTTTTATGGAAAAAAAAATCTAGGAACAAGATGGGGTGTACTATATTCTGAAATATTCAATGAAGGCACAACCTAAAAGAAACTATTATCATGACCTAAGTTGGTCCGAAAATAAGAGGAAGTGTTGGCATCTCTAAAAATCTATGCAAGAGAGAAAATCCAATTAGAGGCACTAGCATGTGAAGTACATCAGCAAGGAGAGACCAGAATTATCACAAAAGATGTTCGGTACGTTGCTTCCCAAAATAATTAGGCATATACTTATCTCTGTCAATGAATATCATGCATTTCATTTAACTACGGGATATTATCTCTTAATTTTCAAAGACTCAAATTATTGGATTTCAAAGACTTTCTTAATTATTGAGTTGCTCGAGTGTTGGATATCAAAGACTTAATTTTCTTTGGCTCAAATTATTTATCTCTTTTATAACATTATCATCGCGGGATATTATTCTTATCAATGTGTATGATAAGTAATTACATGAAATTAACTGGGTTGCTGAATTAATGCAAATCAAAAGAGTTTAAAAGGACCATAGTTCAAATCCTATGAACTAACACAACCACTAAAATACTTGCATTTGTCTACAAAAAAAAGTAAGTAAATCCCCAAAAAATGTTTTAAAAAAAAAAACATGTTGTAGGAGTGAGAAAGTGAGCAACGAGCCATGATACCGTCACTGACAGTTATTTTGTTTTCCTCATATAAGGCGAACCAAAAGAATATGATTAGTCGGTCGATGAAATTTTTTATTCCATATAGACTGAAAGTTGCTAAGTATATAGCAATTGGTCACGGTCACTCACTTCAAATTAATCAAAATACCCTCGAGATCGAGGATAATTAAGTACCGTTGGAAGAGCTTTATAAATCGGTTGTACTGATTTAAAAAGTCTTCAATAGTAATGAACTAATATTTTACAGTAAACGATAGTTAATTATCGTTCAATAAGTGCGTGTGAACAATTATTTAAAAAAAAAATGCATGTGAACAATTGTTAGATACCTATCTAAAGAATAATATCCAACAATTTAAGGCAGATGGTTAATGATAGTTCAGGATAGAAGGATGCTTAAGATTGTTATTTTTTTTTTGAAAGAATGCTTAAGATTGTTTGGCCTGTCATGTTCAGGCATGGGACATACATTAAATGGATTTAAACATTTTTCTATTGTGATTAAACGTATATTTAATTTATTTTATTACTGATTATAATTTTAATATATATATATATATATATATATATATATATATATATATATATATATATATATATATATATTTATTATAAAT
>Ga0228711_1011959_pt1 | contig 10812 bp, 9 predicted proteins | sample MedpolnodulmetaG_2_FD_177996 | JGI IMG/M metagenome (GOLD analysis project Ga0228711, IMG submission 177996) | Root nodule microbial communities from Medicago polymorpha collected in Santa Monica, California, United States - brown nodules | ecosystem: Host-associated > Plants > Roots > Nodule...
TTATTACTTCATCCAAACAAAAACATTTAGAAATGAAGTCAATTTAGTTGAATTATTTGAATTGGCTAGAATTCTAAATAAAAAATTTCAATTACCTCATCCAAACACATTCTAAACTTTTGCAAGAGAGAATTCTATGATGTACTAAAGACGGCTGCAAATAAAAATTTGAATGATATACATGAGTTAACTTAAAAGTATGGACCAAAAAGGATGAAGAAAAACTTTTGAAGAACTAAAAGTCGAAGTAAAAATTTATGGGGTTAAAACAGAGAAAAATGTTATGAACACTCTCTTTCTAACATTTTTTCTAACACACACCCTCCCATTGGACGAAACCTATATGGGTCTCACCATTTTATGTGGAATCCAGTTCCAAAGTGTGATACCTACATAAATTTCATCCAAAACGAGAGTCTATGTTAGAGTAAGTATTGAAAAGAAAGTATCTATAACACTCCTCTAAAAACAAATAGTAAATATTTATAAAGACAAAAAAACATATATAATTTAGAAAAATAGTTAATATTGCATTAAAAATTTAAAAAGCTCAAGAGCAAATTATTTTTTAAATGAATCACTCTAATGGGAGAGAGTAACATAACTCCACACACCTAGTCTTAAAATTCAATACAAACCTCGGCAATTGCCACCTGGCAGTAAAACACCTCTTCAATGCAATCTCCACCGTCAAACACACTCCATGAAAAATAAAGAACCCAAACATCCTAAACGTTGGTTCCAACCTCCCCATGTAAAACAATATAAGCTCATGCATCAAACCTGAAACCACAAATGTTCCAAACACACCTGGTAGTGGGGCCCACTTTGGACCAACAATGATCTTTGCTGCTTTTAATGTTGGTTCGTACACTGTTGGTCGTAGGATGCTTGTCACCATAAGGTTCCATCTTCTTCCCCAGAAATCTTGGAGTGATGTTGAGAGGATTGGATTATTAAACTGTGGTTCCAATTCTAATCCCAAAATTGTTCTAGCTAATGTTGCAACAATTGCTAAGATTATTTCCAATAGAAAATAGATGTGGAAACAATACATACCTAGTATAATTTTTGGATGAATTTGGTCACTGTAATCATATATTTTCACCAAAACAGCCAAAAGAACAAACTTTATGGTATATTGTAGAAATGGGGTGTTAGTATTTGATGTTTTTGAAGTGGGTTTGGTTTCAAAATCTGAATTTTTTGATCCATTTGTTAGATCATGGTGTTTTTTGGGTGGGTTTTGTTGGATCTTGATTGGAAGACAAGCAAGAGCTATAAAACGTGTAAGAGAGATTGATGAATCAGATGATAAAGGGCCTTTATTGAAAGCAAAGAGCAAGAGTTTGAAATTTGCAAGCCAAGCAAAGAAGAATCCTAAAGTGCCTGTTAAGTGTACAGAGGTAAAGGTGAGAGGAATGAAGAGATTGAGAAAAATGATTGGAAGAAGACAAATAAGTCTTTTTGTTCCTGGTGAAACAAATTTACGAATCAAATAACAGTAGCTTAAGGATATGATAACTATGGGACACACCTTGATCAGATTCAACATGTTACTTTCCATGATTGTTCAATATGTAATTGTTAGAGCAATGTTGAAGAGATAATGGAGATATTGGAAGTTACATAGTGATTTGGAGGCAATGGAATTCTCTTCTTTTCCATTAATTAATTAATTAAAGGGAAACGTTAACGAGTGCTTTCGAGACACTCTTTAACCACTTTAAATAAAATATTTACATGAAAAATTGTGTATTGAATGCATTGAAAATTATAACAATTGACTTTTTAAAAGAACAGTTGTTAAATTTGGAATGTTTAAAGAGTGTCCGATTGCACTCGTTAACGAGACCTTTAATTAAAACAATTAACCCAAACAGTGGGTAGACCTGACTTTTTCAACACTTAAGAAACATGGCCAACACACTCATACGGAAGAATATTTGTTTTGACATGTGGCTTTTGAGACAATAACATTGACTTAGAATGTTTGCCAGTGGAGGTCTACCAAGTTAATAAATTATATATTTTTCTCTCAAATTAAGTAATTATTATTTTACCTGCACTAGATTGAAATACCATCTTCTCATCTTTATTTTATTTTATTTAAAAAAAAAAAAAACTATTTTCCTCCAAAATATCATGGGAAACACTACTTATCGCGACAAAGTTTATCACGACACGCATCACGATAGTATTTCCTTAATACACCTGCTCCACTTTTTAATATTATAGCACCCATGATTTGTGTGCAGTGGACAATCCAAAGGCTGGAAATAATTCGGGATAAATTCGGGATGTCTTTTGTCGGGAAAAATAGCATAACTCAAATATTATATATAGTCAAAAATATATAGGTTCATTTAGATCTTGTCTTTTTTTTTTTTTAACAAATCAAAATGAGATTATATAAAATCCAACGATGTTACCTCCCACACAAGGTGTGCAAAAGGAAGAACACCGAAAATATTTACAAAGTCACGGTGCTGCAAAAAAAATAGCACCAACCAAAAACGCAAAAATAACAAACACACTACTCCCATACAAAGAATAGGGTGTTTCCACCAATCGTGGTAACTACAATCAAAAGTCGCATGCTTTGATTTCAACTATAAGAAAGAATTTAACTTTACTTTTTCTATGAGATGAAAAGTAATTTTAGCATTATGTTGGAATACTTGGTTGTTCCTTTCCTTCCAAATTACCCAAACAGTTACAAACCATATAATCCTGAAGTATAAATGAGTAAAACTTGGCATGCCCGTCATCTTAGTGAACTGAATAAAATGGTGTCCAAGCTCACCTGGATGGACCGAAAAAATCCCTAGCCACTTCCACACCTGAGACCATAGCTCATTCGAAATATTGCATTGAAGGAAAAGGTGTTGAGTGGTTTCGGTTATACCACAACCAGCCACACAAGTTGTATCAGTTGTAGGCAAAACACCACGATGCGCCAAGTTGTCTTTAGTAGGAACTCTATTTCGGAGAAGGCGCCACACGAACATAGACACCTTCGAAGGAACATGCCAATGCCAAACGTCGTCAACAAGATTCCTATCCACCATGTCACCTGAATTAGTAATATACCAATAGGATTCCCGCACTGAGTAACCATGAATAGGATCTAATAGCCACCTCCATGTGTCGTGAACATTATCCTGCAAAACAATGTTATGTAACAAAATGGAGCACTCCCTCACGCTCTCCTCCTCCCACGCAAACAGACGGCGTCTCCACAACCATGCCCCACCATCTACCCCCCACCCGAGCCTCCCATATGCGCCACTCTATACTCTTTTTCCACGGACAATTCGAAGAGGCGAGGAAAATTTAACCTCAACGGGATGTCCCCAATTCATTTATCATACCAAAAGAAAGTATCACTCCAATCACCGACTACCCAACAAATGTTTTCTTCAAACCAATTCCTAACCCCCTCTCCAACCCCATCACGGACCTTAAACACCGCCCTCCACCATACCAACAAGTGTCTGTCCCCCTCCTTGATCCGTCCTCCCTCCTCACTGTAGCGGGCTTTCAACACACGATATCACAACCCCTCCTTCTCCATTAACAATCTTCAACACCACTTTTCCAACAAAGACATGTTAGATCTTGTCTATTGCTATATGTTTTTGAGACTGTTCTTAGAAAAAGTTCTGAAACTATTTGAAACTTTTTCAAACAATTTGTGATGTTTTTCATAAGTTCTCTAAGATAACTTATCAAAATACTAATTATTCATATAAAAAAAACAATTTAAATTTTTTTTATAATTTTTTTTATAAAATAATAGTTTGTGTAATACATATACGTTTGTCATGATTAACGATTGTGATATAAGCTATAAGTAAGTTGTTTATTCATATAGGCTCACAATGCACTTTAATTAAAATACCAAAATGACAAGACTATTATTTTTTTCACTCTATATGTTTCTCACGTGTCCTATTTTTTTTCAAAAATATCCCTAGGCGAAAGAGACCTTGATGGTCAAACTTGCGCCCAGGCAGACCAACATAACACTCATACAAACTGTGCTTCTTTGCAGTGCAGCACCATCCCCATTGACCGTTCATACAATTCATAAATTTTCAAAGTAGCCTCTTTTTATGAAAGCCTAACGATGGAAACACATTGTTGTAGAAGGAAGAGGAGGAGAGAGTGTGAGATGATGGTGTGAGAAACGGTGAAGGTTTGAAGAGTATTTATAGGGGAAGTTTGTGAAGATTGTGTTGCATAGAGAGTAATAACTCATAATGGTGAGTCAAAAACCGTGTTCAAAGGCAGAAGACGGTTAAAGATTGAGTGAACGGCCATGATTGTCTTATCGTCGTGTTCTCGTGTAGTTAGGCACTCTATTTCCTTCAACTTTTAGTCCCTATAAAATTTTCAATAACTACTTTTGGTCTCTCCTTTAAAGTAAAATCATATGTAGAATTCATATTTTTAAATAAAATTTTGCAGAAAAATGTATAATATTATAAGGATCTCTCCAAAAAAAAAATTAATTTTTTACCAAAACATGAATTAAATATGAATTTTTATATTTTTGAAGGTAAAAAATTCATATTTAATTCATGTTTTGTTAAAAAAATTCTAACATTTTTTTTGGAGTGATTTTTACAAAATTCTATACATTTCTGCATAACTTCATTAAAAAATACAAAAATTTACTTTAAAATAGGGACCAAATGTAGTGATTGAAAATTTTATAGGGACTAAAAGTTGAAGGAAAATTTTAGAGGGATTAAAACAAAAAGTTGACATATTTCTAGAGAGCAAAAACATATTTAACCCTACATTTAATATGTATTACGTTTGATATAAAATTCTTGTCAAGAAAAAAAAACTTTGATATATAATTTTCCAAAAAAAAAAATACCATAGTTGGTACAATTTTCTTTTTTAAATGATGTTCTCATACCTTTTCGATGGCCTATTTGTACAGCAAAATTTTGTTTTAATTCATTATTGTTATTTGTTTTTGGAATTTTTCCCTATCTATTATGAATGGTTAAAATAAAAATAAAAATATATATAATGAAGTTTAATAAAAAAAATTAAAGAACTTTGGCAGTCATCAAGACTTTTATGTGAGATTCTTACTAATATTAAATGACCCAACGGGTGAACAATATGATACACGCATAAGAGACCTTAACATTAATTACAATGAATCAACAAAAAATATTTTAATTAAAGTTAACAAAGCAAATTTTTTTTTTACAAAAAAGTTAACAAAGCATGAAAGTTTACTTATAAAGAGATAAACAAACTATTTTACATGCAAAAAAAGAAAAATATGGCTCACATTCTCATGTTTGTTTATGCTTTGATTATCTTTCTTTCTCCGTTTCTGATGGGAAGGAAAGGAGGACCTCCAGGAGGAAGAAGTATGTCATTTTTCATACCATTTTATAATTTATTTTACACACAATATTTTATCACCTCTTAATAACATTTTTTTTTATTTGACAATGCAGCTTACATTCCTTGCATTTCTGATGATGATTGTCTTGTGGCACAACCTCCTTATGTTTTGCTATGCGTTAATAACTTTTGCACATACTTTAGGGACGATGATTTACCTCAAAGATAGTTATGATTCCTCAAAGCATATAATAATGTCTGTACTTTTATAATTTACTTACAATTTGATCTATGATTCTCTAGCCTTTGAATTTTTATGACAACCTGAAATGTTTATTACTATAATGAACTACTTTAATAAGTAAATAAAATATAGGCTTCTATACTCCCCGTAGTTATTATCTAATTATTTACGTAGTCGAATAATCAAGTGCTCTGATCTGTAACACTAAGGTTGGAGTCAAATGTCGAATATTTAATTTTATGAAGTTTAAGTATTTGAAATCTTTATGACACTATCCACAATGGCGATTGAGATTCAGACATGTTTATTTTATGAATTTTTTTTGAAGTATTTTCCACACTCTGAAACATGACGTATCATTTTATTATTTGAAGGAATGATCGATGAGTATGTGTAACATCATTTTTGTTTAAATTTACTCGCATTATTTATTAAATCAACGTTGGAAATTAAGGTGTTACATCGAGCCAGTCGATTGTCTGGGATGACGTTGGGAGTAGATTTCCGCGTCGCGTCATCTAGGGATGGACAAAGTTTGGTTTAGAACCAAAACTGTGTGTGAAGTGAACCAAACTGTTTTTAAGTTCGTTAAAACTGAACCGAACCGTAAGGATCAGTTCGAACCGAACTTCAAACTGGTGAATTGTTTTGTTTAAAAAAAAAATTGAACTGCTCCCAACATTAAACCTCATCGCTGCTCTTTTTCTCATGGGTTTCTTATTACAACCGTGTAATCCCTTCTCAATCTTAACGCTATTATGCCTTCCACCATGACTTTTCTTTGAAGTCCCCATGACCCTTTTCTACAACTTCCTTCCACCATTTTTTAATTTCAGTGTCTTTTCTATACCAACCGTTGAGGTGTCTTTTTGAATTTCAGTATCTTTTTGGCTAAAATAATCGTAATTCTCATCACTGCTTTTTTTCTCATGGGTTTCTTCTCAACCTACACCCGTCGATGCGACAACTCACCTTCCAATAGCATCCGCAACATGGCAGGAGGTATAGCTGGAATGAGAAGAGGAAGGAGGTTGTTGGTTGGTGACTGGAGATGGTTGATCGTGCGGCTCAGATCGACGACGAAGATGGTTCGATCGCGACAAAGGAATGCATCTCAGTTTGTAGGAGATGGTTCAGGTTGTGCGTTGGATATGGTTTTTGCTTTCTAGGTTTTGTGCGTTCAGTTCTGTTTTGGTTCAGAAGACGTAAATAAATGGTTCAAGTTCAGTTCTGTTATTTTTAAACAGTTAAGTTAGAACATTTATGCACCAGTTCGGTTTAATATTGGTTCGGTTCAGTTTAGCAGTTCAGTTTGGTTTAGCAGTTTTTTTTCCCCATCCCCAGTGTTATCCCTTATACTGAGGTGAATACTTGATATTGAACCTCTTAATTGTTGGTCGATCCTCGAAAATTGGGTTTGGCTTTTTATGCCTATATTAGTACAACACTTAATCGGGTCAACGACTTACAACTGCACTATGATTTTGGGATAGACTCCAAATGAGTGTGGTGGATAGTCTTTATAGTAAGAGATCTAACGTCTCATCTCTCGAAGCTAGTATCACTAATTGTAGATGCACTTTACCTACTAATCTTGTGAACTCTCATGTTAAGTTAATTAAGAGACAAACAAATGAAGTTGTCCATATTCTTATAGAATGTCTCCATACACAATTAGTTTCGATATTTTTATCAATATTCCAACATGTATCCAACCTATTATTTTGAATGAAATGTGTTAAACTCGTTATCGTCAATTTTTCTAAAATTAATTATTACTTGAAATTCAAAAATTATATAAAATTACTGTGTGAATTAAGACACAAATAAAATATTATTTTGTCCGAATTTACCTATTAACAAATCGAGTGGGGTGTGATTTTAAAATAGGGTAGGAACGATGCAAAATAATGAAAGCCCAATTGTATATTTCGAAATAGAAACATACAAATTAAAACCCGAATTCTGCTCTTTACCCAACACTTTTTGCTCGTTCCCAACTAAAAAAACCAAAATGACCCGCGTGAGTTAACTCACGCTAGTATTAAATTTGTGTAAGTTAACTCACACAAATTTAACACTAGCGTGAGTTAACTAACGCAACTTTAACACTAGCGTGAGTTAACTGACGCAACTTTAACACTAGCGTAAGTTTATTCGAATTTATTTAATACGCCACTTTATTCGAATTTATTTAATACGCAAATTTTATCGAATTTTTTAAATACGCTACTAAATTCAAATTTATTTAATACATAAATTTTATCGAATTTATTAAATACGGTTCTTTATTTGAATTTATTTAATACACTACTTTATTCGAAGACATTATATTATTTAGATGACAAAATCATAAAATAAATGTAAATATAAATAAAAAGAAAGGAAGAAAAGAACAAAATTAATACATATAATATTATATTGTGTGCCTAAAATAAATTTTCTTTTTGTAAAAACTAACATATATTTTCTAGATACCTTGAATTCGGGATTCAAGCTCCATCAAATTATAACTTAGTTAATTTTTATACTTTAATCAAAATAGTTTATTTTGTTAAACAAAAGAGAAAGGGAAGCTATATTTAATAAGGTGGAGCTAATGGCTATATTTAGAACTGTCTCAAGTGGGACTTTAACCATCTCCCTTATGATTACAATGTCAAACTCTTATCACAAACAGAAAAACCATATTAAATTTTCTTTATCCCATAAAATTAAAATCACTTGTCAATTGATAAATTAGCTTTACAAAATTATAACGAAATCAATTGGTATTAAGGATCAACACCTTAGTACGAATTAATTATTGTGACCTTGAGCGCCAACAATTAGATGGAAAACTATTTAGCTTCTGATTTTCTCTTTCTGGATTCTTTCTCAGTGTCTCTCCATCAAAGAAGCTACAAGAATATTATCATAGTTAATTGGAAACTCTATACAACGCCTTGGGTCAAAATTAATTCATAAAGCTCGGTCATTAGCACGCAAGCTTCTTGCAAGGGCATTTTCCAAGATCAGTTGGGCCCTTTTTTGGGGTTGATATGCTTGCAATTGGCGCAACCTATCTATTTTTGAATCTGAAATAAACGGGTACGTTCGGGCTATGGAGTATTCAGGTCAACATGGTTGGTGGAGTTTATTATTTGAGAGTGACGCATCTACTGTGTCATACCCCAATTTTTGACCCAAATTGTCGCTGACACGTGTCGTTGGGCCCTATGTTCGTACATAGTTTAATCTGATCGACCTCTGATTTTCATGAAAATTTCGGCAGAGAGGTATTTTAAAATACCTCATTATAGTTCCGAGTCGGGCCCTCTTCTCTCTTGTATTTTTTGTTTTTATCGCACTTTTAATTTCCATCTCTTATTTTTTAGTTGACATTAATTTTGTGTATAAAAGTCTTTATTTTTCTTTTTAATTAAACTTTCAATACATTTTTATTATTATTATTCAGTCTTCATCTTTTTTTAATTTTTATTTTGTCCATATCAATTAGTCCTACTTTTTCGTCCAAATCCAAAAACGCCATACAGGCTGTCTCAGCCTCATCCGCTTCCGGTTCATCTGCATCCCAAATTGAGGAACAGATTTGTTTCCTTCTCCCCAAGCCAGGAAATTCTGTTCAAAACATAGCCTTAACCTTTCCCTATAAATACCCGCAAACACAGACGCAAAAGGCCCCGAAGATTCTCAATCGTAAGTACCTACAAAACAACCAGAAGCCAGAAGTTCACAGAGAACATAAACGCATAACAGAGGTAAAACATCACGGACACAACCGTTTCGCGCGCACACGCACGAGACCAAGCCACAAAGCTCAACGCTGCAACAACAACACCACACAAAGTCAAGACCGTCCCAAACAACACTCAAGCGTCGTCATCTCAAAGCCCTAGCCGCGGCCAAACCAGCGCGAACCGTCATTCACACAATCAAAAGGCAAAAAGGGCTCAGGCACCACACAAATTCCGAACCGTCCAGACAACACATAAAGGTAGTGTCTCCTTTTCTTTTGTTTTGTTCTTTTGTAGATCTAGATGTTTGGGTGAGGGTGTTGGAAATTTTAAGGGTAGAAAGGTGTAGAGGGAAGGGAGTAGAAGAGAAAGAGCAAAAAAAAAAGTAAAAAAAGCTTTAACAGCGGCGGCGCCGCCGCCTACGACGTCCGGCTGCCGCGCCGCCGCCCCAAAACGTGGCCGGCCACTCACCTTCTCGTCGGAGAAGAAGACTTAGGAGAGAGAAGAGAGGAAAAATGAGAGAAAGGAAGGAGAGAGAAAGTGTTTGGGGAAATGAAGGAAAATTGGGTTTACAACCCATATATACTCCCCCAACCGGTTCGGTTCTCCTGGACCCGACCCAGGTTTGAACCGAACCGCCCCATCTCCAACCCAGCAGGCCCAACGCGCTGCTCTCTCTCCCTGAGGCCCAATTTGCTTCACTGTTATTCTGTACACCCCCCCATAATACTGCATGCACCCCCCTGCTGTATTTTATTTTATTTTGCGCATTTTCTTTCCCTTAGCCTTGCATTTTGTTAATTCTCATGCATTTTAATTAGTATAGGATTATCATTCTGCCTTCATTATATTTTATTTAATCATTCATTACTTTATTTTATTTTTTTATGTAATATGGTTTAATTTGTACGTTAGGCTTGAATGTCAATATTTCATGCATTTTAGTTTAGTTTTAGCATTTCACATTTTAATCTAGTTTATAGTTTTAGGCATAGAATTTAGAATGTAAACTAGGCCTAATGTAAATAATTTATTTTGCTTATCATTTATTTTTTCGTAGATTTTAGAATGTAAATAGGCTTAATGTAAGTAATTTATTTTTCTCGTCATTTATTTCCTTCGCAGACCTTAGAATGTATAATAGGCTTTATGTAATAGCTTTAGGTACATGTGTGCGTGTGTGTGTATGCCCTCTTATTTTGTTGCTAGCTTAGGATAAAGGTTCTCGTGGTGGTCCAACACCACCATGGGGTACCTACGCTTTTATTTTCTTGCTCCAATAGTTTTAATTTTAGTCTTATTATTCAAAAAAACAACAAAAAACATGCAAATAACAAAATCACAAAAACATTTTTTTACAATAAACCTTGATTCCCAAAATCAGGTGATCGTCTTATTTTTCTTCTTTCGTAAGTCAAATTGCAATCAACTTTTAATCATACTTTAGCTATT
>Ga0228711_1011961_pt1 | contig 10807 bp, 9 predicted proteins | sample MedpolnodulmetaG_2_FD_177996 | JGI IMG/M metagenome (GOLD analysis project Ga0228711, IMG submission 177996) | Root nodule microbial communities from Medicago polymorpha collected in Santa Monica, California, United States - brown nodules | ecosystem: Host-associated > Plants > Roots > Nodule...
AACATAGGCCTCTTATAAGCTATCAAATCTTAGTTCAAGGTTTTACCAAAGTTCATTTGAGAAAATCCTAAGTTCGTCTCATAATTACTTAATTTAATGACAAACCACACAAGAACTCATTAGACCCGTTATACAAAGTTATTTCTTTCATAAAAGCACCCCCTAGATGGTGAGGGTAAAGTCCCTACACTTACGAATAAGTTTGGAAACAATTGGATTGAAGAAAAATGCATTTTTAAGGTTTCTGGTCAAGCAAAATCGTAGTATGAATTTTCTCCATCGCAGTACGATTTTTCTAGTGCGAAAACACCCCAAAACTTGGTCAAAATTGTAGTACGATGGCCAAAATCGTAGTATGATGGCTGCCTGACAGACATCATCAAATTTTCCAACTTTCACGTTTTCGCGTGTAAAATCCAAACCGTTAACCCGTTTTCGCCTACATGCTTCTAGCACTTAGCTCTATCATAATGTACAGAAAAATTCAAGTTTCAACCATTCCAAAATCGATTTCCAGAACCTCACATAATCGCTTATTTGCAAAAACGTTTATACACCGACTTTCACACAAAAATCCTGTTTTCTCCCAAACGACTCGATTAACACAACCACCACATAAAAACAGAAATCCTACTAGATCTAACTCACCCAACAACATCAAAAATTCAGTCAACAACCTCATATGTCAAAAGTTCATTTAGGTCCTTCACATGAACAACTCAACATAAACTTCACCAATTCAAACAACAACTTCACAAAATGGAATACTCATGGCATAAATCAACAACAACAACATATCCAATTCAACAACAACTTCATTTAAACATGAATTCATCACAATTCAACAACACATATCACAATTCATCAATTTAAGCATAATTCACAAAGTACCCATTTCTATGTAACATGAACATGCAAATTCATCATCAACAATTCAATTATCATCAAATTCATATACTCAAACATATCATTATAACAAGAGCAAGAATTTCAACAACTAAGTTCAAAATAATCACTTATTCAAATAAGCACTTATGCATAGAATTAGAGAAGAAATTAAACTAAGAGATTATGAATGAAATCTAACCTCTTTACCTCAATTGACAATAATCCTAGCAAAAGCTTCAATTTAGCTTCTAGAATCTCTATCACCTCTTGGTTCCTCAAACTTCTCTCTTCAAACCCCTTTTCATCTCCTCTTGGACTTTCTCTCTACCTCTCTCAAAATTTTTATGAAATGAATGTGAACCCTATTTTTCTACAAAGACTAGAGCTTAAATAGTGTCCACACTAATGGGCTTAACCCTTAAAAATCTAATGGGCTTAAGACCACCAAATAACTAAACCACAAAGTCTTACTCACTTACAGTAAAAAGTCATCGAATACTTACCGGCTCACAACTAATTACCACAACCACTTAATAACTTAGTAAAAAAAAATAACGGTTCTCACTTAAACACTACAAATAATCCTCACTATGAAATTACTAATTTACCCTTTCTCACAAAATGATCAAAATACCCATGAGTCTCAAATGACTATAATATCCTTCTAACACCGAAATCCACTAATCTCAACCAAATTATACACAGAGGCAATTAATCACATACAAACATATATAAACACATATTAAAATAATTAAAAATAAATATAACGGAAAATGGAGCTGTTACAAAACACACCACTTTCTTCAACATAAAATTTAATATTTATTATGTTTTTCTTGGAAAGTGATACAAATCCCTCTCTCCCCCTTACTAATTAACCATTTTATTTATTGTATCTTGTGAAAAACTAAGAAAATTAAATGGTCATCCTCTAAATACAATTTAATGTAGTTAAGCATTTTTTTCTTTCACATTATTTTCTCCTTCGACGTTAATTTTTTCAAGGATATGTCAAGTGGACAAAACTTATCCATTTATTCTCATACGTGGCTATACCACAATAAGTTATACATATACATTTTTTTCAACTTCTTTCACGTCTTTCCTCATATGTTCTTATTCTTAATTGCTTTCACCTTTTTGTCAATTGACTTCTACTATAATTCATATGTTCACATTTCAAGAAACCATTATATTTCATTTGTTATAATTATATCTAACATTTTACTCACTACACTTTTGATGTTACAGTGTTAACTTCATCAAAAAAGTCATTTTCACAACTTCATCATAGAATTTTCCTAAAAATAATAGAATTAATTACTCATATAACAGATGATGCATAGGTACGGAAACGACACCCCTCACCTGTACATAAAACATCAAATTTTTAAAAATTAAGGTACATATATGATATTATAAAACATATAAAAAAACATTTTTCATGTGAATTACTACCATTATTGTTGCAACAACAAGCACAGAGAAAAAAAAATCAATTATGATAAAAAATAGTATAATATTATTCATATATTAATCATGTGTTTAACTACACTTCTATCATCATGTTGTTTCAGGATTTACTTTTTTGTCACCTCCACTATTTATATGAAAAGCAAGAGAGAGAGAATTGAAATAAAATTAAAAAAATGTTGGTTAATTTTCCATGGCATGTAAGTTATTGTTGCACTCATACGACAAATCAACCAAATAAAAATATGCATGGTATGGTAGCCAGTAGGTGCGGTTAGTGTCTACGATATGGGAGCGTAACAGTGTTTTCACCATGTTTGGAGTACCATGCTTCAAAGAAAATAACCTATATAATTTGGACGATATCTTAAAAGTAGAGAGTTATTTGAGGAATGAACCCTAAATATTAATAACCCTGAATAATAAATAATTTTTTTTTTACATGCTATTTTCAGACCTAGCTCAAAGTACAGAGGTATTTGAAGAATTAACCCTAAATAATAATAACGAGTGAGTGATACCTAAATATCGCCGCTGTCTCAGATTGATCCCTCCATACTGACGTCTGTAGCCATCGTCGCCTTGCTTTCTTTTCTATTATCAGTTTCACTGTGCAGAGCCAATGGCAATGAATAAATCACCCTTTTGTTTTCTTTTTTATTCTTTTTCTTTGGAGCAAACAATGTTTGTTTTATTCTATTCTATTTTATTTTGTTTGTGGCCTTGTGGTTTGGCTCAAGCCCATTATTTTTTATTTGTTGAAATTTTATGACTATACCCCATAATTAACTAGTATCTTGACATCATCTTTTTTTTTTTTAAACAATATCTTTACATCATCTTTAATGCAAGAATAGTGTATAATATATTGCAAGTTAATGCAGTTCAACAAAAAGAATGAGTTATTGCGATAAAACGCTTAGATGAGATGACACAACCATTGCTCATGCATGAAGATGGCGAATACTAAATTGTATAATCAAATTAAGGGTGAATGGATGAATGATTCTCTCATGGCATATATTGAGAGATGTGTTCGACAATATTGATAACAAGTTGACAATATTGAAACTGTGTGGTGGAGAATTCTATATACTGTTTATATATGTGTGTCTCTATATATATAGACACACACAACTACATTGTACTCAAGGGTCGTCCTGGCTACACCACTTCCTTCAAGAGTGTGTCAATCCGGTCCTTTTTTTTTATCAATATATCAAAATAGTCCATGGGTTTATACAATGCTAATCAATTTGGTCCATATGTTAGTCTTGGTTACTTATGTTGATGCGTCAAATTAGGCGCCTCATTGGCACTCTATTCTCGTGAATCTCCTTTACTCCAACAAATGAACTTATATCAATCTATAACTCAAGTTAAATCATGAAGGGGTTCTTAGTAAATAGGTTTAAGGATACAAGCGCACAGTTAGAGATCGAAGAACGTATGAACGTAAAAAAAATAAAGTAAAAAAAAAAAGGAAACATGAAGGCCCAAAGTGTGCAAAAGTGAAAAATATATTAATATAGATATGTTCAAGTTTTATACATCGTTTCAATCAACGTTGCCAATAAGAAGGGCAATTGTGTTATCTCTTTGGATGCAGTTTTGTGGAACGTAAATGAACTCATTTATTTGGAGTTTGAACTTACAATTTATAAACTAAGAAATAAATTAACTCTAACGTGTATGAATGTCATGTTTCTTCTAACTTCCAATGAGTCTACTTCTATAAGTTTAGTTTTTTGCATTTGAATATTTGCCGCTAAGAAAATACACAAGTGATTGCTTGAAAAGACTTCTTGAACACGCTTAATATGACAGTGTTTTAGAAGTTGCAATTTGGAATTTCGGATAACCTTCTTCATTCTGATCGTCAAAAAAGAAATCTTTGAGTTCTAGCACGTAGGGTCGGATTGGATTGACTTATTTGAGTTTATCAAATCTCGGTCCCTGCATATATTATGCAATGTTTCTACCAACTGAATTAAACTCACGGGTACATGTAACTTTTCTTTTTTTTTGAAGAAACGTAACTTTTCTTTTAAAAAATAGAATATATTTTTTTCTAAATAAATATTAAACATACAGATCCTTAATTTGAGTGTCCTCCAACTTCTCCATCTCTTAAATTGTCTGTCTTCCATATAATTGAGCATCATCAGCGTAAATACAACAAACAATATTTGTTTTTCCCTTAAAAAAATTATTTTCTACATTTTACCAAAACAAAATTATTTTCTACAGTGCAATAATGTTATAGAGAAAAATTTGATAACCCAATGAATAAACATTACCATAGAATAGAAGTACTTGAAATGCATAATATATGCATGGATCTGAGTTTGAACCTCAAACACTCCACTTTTCTCTAACTGCTAGGCTACTTGACCAAAAAAGAAAAGAAGCACTCGAAAGAAACATACGTGTGTTTGCAATGTACAAAAAATATTGTATCTTGAAGTTGTGTTGTGTGATCTCCGTCAATTGAAAGTTTATGTTTCGAGGAAGAACATATATAAATTAGTTACATAGACCAAAATATCATTTATGGTCGGTTTGATAAGTGTAAGTACCGCACCACACATAACAACTCTTAACAAACTTTTATGATGTTGAACAATTTCTTATCGTATACGACATTTGATTTACAAAAATCTAGTTTAGTATTTTAGACAACTTATACTTGGATAAAAAGTTGTGTTGTGGTTTAGTGATGACTGTAGTTTGTTCAATCCCTTAAATAGTTTTACAACATAGTACAATTGTAGTTGTCCAGTCCAGTCGCTTATTTTTTTAACTGATCAAACGCACCCTTAGTATTAATTGACAAAGACCATTATGGTTAACATTATGCTACATTTCAATATTAATAAAAAAAAAACCATTAAGTCCATTAGATATTATACCAGTGGTAAGAATTCGGTCTTATAACTTTGAAAGATGAAATTTAAATTTTCTCATAGATGTCGTAAAATGGACATTAGAATAAAATTAACCAGGCAATCGAGTTGAAATGGTTAATGAACTTCACCAAAGGATGAATTGTTCATGAGAGCCTTAGTTTGCTTCATGGATAGAAAAATTATTGGTTAGACTTTACTTACCTCCCGTTGAAACCCAAGATTACTAAGGGGCCTTTCTCCTAGGAACCGAGGAATTAACACAAAAAAGTAGACAAAAATTGTTACACCCAAAAATCAAGCTCAAGTTCTCCGGATCGATTTTTCCTTCGTCGGAGCCTAGTGATGAGTATCAAATTTAATTTATTTTACATATTTATTTATGCTACGTATTAACTTGTTTTACACATAATATCAAGAAAACCCCAATGAATCATGCAAATATGAAGTCCTTATTTTTATTGTTAAAATAAAAGAATCTTTAGATATTCCTTTAACTTTACAACTTCCTTGACTAGTGCCCACTAAATAAACATTCAATGTATTTATTGTAAATACATTATATATAGAAAGGTGTGATCTCATTATAAACACACACAATTTACATATAACAACTAAAGCTTTACCGATTTTACATGGTATCAGAGTAACATGTTCTGATTGTGTGCCCTTTTCTCTATGCTTCATTGTTTACCGGCGGAGGCATTTGCCGCCAGTAGCACTGCCTATTAGTAGTTTTGATTCCTAGGTCTGTTGTATATTTTTAAATAGGTGTTTATCACTGTGCTCATCCCTTCCGGTGACCTTAACACCCATTCCCGCTATGCAAATACAAACTGCCACTTTCCGGGAAGACCCAATACCGAGTGCCACCACCATACCGCTATTAAATCCTTCGGCATGAACGACGGCCATTTCACTGCTGCCATATTCCAATGCATGCGCTTCCATGCTCCGTTTCTTTCCCTACATGTGAGTCTCACATCCCGTCGTCAAATCATCGCGTGAGAGTGCATGTAAAACTATCTGGCCAGTGGCCACCACGGGTCCCCCTCTAATACATTATGAGGTGTTTTTTCATCATTTTGTGAATATTTTCCCATAGATGATTATTAATGGTGCTTTCTCTTCCTGTTGATGAACATCTTGATGGTGACTTTTGTTTTGTTGTAACAAGCTTGGTGCATATGTAACTAGAACTATGACCCGTGCTGACGCACGGGTCTTATTTTCATGTAGAAACTCACAATTTCACCTAAGCCAATATCATACCATAGTAGAATAAGTCATAATAAATATAACAATAAGTCGTAAAACATAGAGAGTACACAATTTATGATACATTTCAAGCTATGAATCATAGAAATAGAAGAACTTTAATTCTGTTAAATCATAGAAAGTACACAACTTAGGGGATATTGTTAGTCATAAATAATTAACAATGAAGAAGTTTAATTCCGGTCAATCCTTCCAAGTACACAATTTAGGATACATTGCAAAAAACTTCGTGATAAACTACATTAGACATTACATCAGTGTCTTCACCATCATCATTAGATATTAATATCTTCAAACCTTCTCTTGAAGTAACCCTTGACAAAGCCACGTACAATTGACCATGAGAGAAGATAGGTGATGGCAAATATACGCCAACATGTTTCAAAGATTGACCTTGACTTTTGTTTGTAATATATATAACAATATTGAGAGAAGAATGCAAGGTAAAATCTGAAAAGATCTCCTTAAATTAAAATAGCGTCAATAATAAGGCAAGATGATGCTTCATTACAATGATAGTCCAGAACTGAAGCATCATAGTTTTTGATTGACAAAACAAAAAGAAAGCATAAAAGATGAAGCATACTACACTCCATAAAAAGAAAACGTAAAGGGAAAAAACAGAAAGGGAAAACATTAAAATAAACTGGCAAATTCCATTAACAATAAACCATCTGCAACCTCCAATCCTAACCAGCAATGACAGTTAAATAGATTGTATCATTCTCTCCAGCCATTGACACACCAAGTCTAATCTGAACCCCTGCACGAAGCCAGCGAGCATCCATAAAACGCTTCCACTGCCCACCAATCATGGCGTGTTGGTATGGAGTAGATCTAAAAATCAACACGCAATCCCAACCATTTCCGCAATCATCCACCAACTTGATAGAAGTAGTTCTGATATTCATCATCTTCGCAACTTCTCCTTCATAAATCAGCACCTAACACGGAAAATAAATTAACATGTCAACAACCTAACAAAAAAAGACAGGCGCTGGTAAACATAAATATGCTCACAACAAACATTTTCCATACCAAAAAACCCTTGGCTACATCAAATTCTGTTAACTTCTTCACAAACTCTATTTGAAAGTTGTTGACATCGTGATGATAAGAAATCAAAGGAGTGAAAGGGGGGAGATTAGGATCAAAAGTTGTCTCGACATTTGTTTTGTCAATCATAAAATGCATAGGAGGATTAAATACGGGAGGCTTAATCACTTTGTCAAACCTATCCTTCAACTTAATCACGAACTTCATTTAATCCACAAATATGAGAGAAACCCAGGCACCCAAGTTGATACCATAAAAATCACGCAAGGATTTCCATCCCTTGGAGAAAAACACAGACCCATCATTTCTTTCCACCAACACCTCGAACTGATTGCTCTTTGCATCAATCAAAGTCGCAAATCGTTGAACTTGGTCCCTAAAGTCGTTCGTGAACATGTTAGGTAGCATAACAACTCCCTGATTCAACAACAAAAACGATTAGAACCATTACAGATAACAACATTAAACAAAAAAATGAAACATGTCAGACAAAATCATCTTCACCTCTTCAACATCATACTCGACTATGTATGTCCTAAACTTCACACAATACTTGTTGACATCACTTTCAAAGGATAAAGAAGGATTTTTGAGCAAAGGACCTGCAACATCATAAAGCTTTAAAAAATGGGAAACGATATTGAAAACAGAAGTCGTAATTGTGAGAAAAAATAACAGTATCACCTGTCAAGCATTGATAGGACAACAGAGTTTCAATACCACGACCCTCCATTTCCTGAATCAATGATAGAATAATGGAAGAAGAAATGAGGTTGAATCAATTAAACAATTACGGTAATGATAATATAGACTGATTTTAATTTGCAACCGTGTGGTTTTTTTTAAGGAAATTTGCAGCCGTGTGTTATTAATGTCAGTTAATATATAATTAATTGAAAAATATTCTACAATCATACCAGAAAGATATTGAACGTGTAAAATATATGGAGAACCTTAAATATGATGACATCCCAATTTGACTTGAAACATATTATTTTAATTTGCAACCGTGTTTTTTTTTTCTGAAGGAAATTTGCTCGTGTGTTATTAATGGCAATTAATATATAATTGATTGAAAAATATTCTACAATCACACCATACAGATATGCAACGTGCAAAATATATGGAGTACCTAAAATATGATGCCATCCCAATTTGACTTGAAACATATTTTTTAAATTTTCAACCGTGTGTTTTTTTTTTTGAATGAAATTTGCAACCGTGTGTTATTAATGTCAGTTAATGTATAATTGATTGAAAAATATTCTACAAATATACCATACAAATATGTAACGTGCAAAATATATGGAGTACCTAAAATATAATGTCATCCCAATTTGACTTGAAACAGATTTTTATTTGAAATGAAATGAATTTATTGCGTGTTAAAGGGATTAGAAAGTGAAAGGCGTGGATTAATTGCGTTGGAATGGGAGGGAAAAAGCTAGGAATAAATTCAGATTGGATGATTAGGAAATGCTCTCAAATTTGAAATGAATTGCCGTGAATTAAATGCAATATAATAAATTTAAACCGACTCTTTAGGAAATGCTCTCAAATTTGAAATGAATTGTCTTAAATTATTTAATGAATGAAATGAAATGAATTGCCAAACAACAACACGGTCAAACCTGAAAAATTGCCATTTAATTTGAAATTAAATGAATTTATTGTGTGTTAAAAGAGTGAGGAGGTCAAACCTGAAATTAAATGTGTTAGAATGGGAGGAAAATTGCTATGTTAAATTTAGGGTTAGGGTTAGCTTGACCAGACAAGCTTTAGTAAGTAAGATGTATACTCCAGCTTGAGGCATGATGTTAAAATTAAGAATCTTTAGATATTCCTTTAATTTTATAACTTCTTAGATAATGTTATTACTTCATCTGCTAGAACTCAGTAAATAAGTATTCAATGTATTTATTATAAAACCATTATAAATAGAAGGGTGTGATCTCATTATAGGCACACACAATTTACAAAGAACAAAAGCTTAACGGATCTTACATTTATAATACTAGTTAAACTACTTTTACCTATTTCCCTTCAATTGTGTTGGTTTATTTTAGCTTAATAATCAAGAACTGATAAAGAGCAAATATTTTTGGTCGTAGGGAATTCGCTAGACGAGACAAAGGGATCCACGAGTGAATCAAAACAAAAATTTTCAAAGTTGTAGGACAAAAAAGATTCTCTAAGAGAGTAGCCCAAAGCGAGGGACTCCAATGGAGTTCCAGAGAGATGCAACAACATATTTTCTAGACGAACAAGAATTCTCCTAGAGACCCAATTAGGTTTTAGTGACCAGTTGGATGAGTTATCATTTATTTCGGAACGAAGAAAGCTCATATTCAATAGGTGAGCCAGATTCGCTAAACGAATAACAACTTTATCCAAATTTTATAAATAGAGGTCTTCATTTCTTTTCAAGGAATTAGTATCATATAACACAGACCCAAGGTCTCTTGTAGAGAAGAAAAGTTCAGAAACATAGAAAGGGAGAGACAGTGGTCTAGACGAGAAGGCTACGCCGCATGAGAACAAGAAATCAACTTTGACGTCAAATCTCTTTTCTTCTGTGCGTTGTATTGTACGATTATGTTTAACCAATTCTCTTTATTGCTTGGATTAGGTGTGGTTTCTATGAATTTGATGTAGATACTTGATCTAGATGATTATATATAAATTTTCTTTCATTGTATCAATGTTTATATTCATACACTTAATGTTTTTTTCACATGCAATGTGAAAATGGTATTTTGAATTAGAAAGTACTAGAGACATAGACTCTCTCCGTAAGGGACATAGGTAGAAATATTTGTGGGTGCTAGTTGCGAGACTTTGAATTAAATTTACAGTCGGACATATTTGTTGGATCTTAATGCCATTGTATTGATTGAATGAGCTAACGATATGAAGTTTATAGAAATAATGGATCTCGTATTGTTTGTAAGACATGGAAACATACAATGAGCAACGTGTGAAAGTATAATTGAAACATAATATCAACAATATTATCTCTCTATTATTGTTTCTCTATTTATAAGCGGTTTTATATTTTATAAAGGAGATGGGATGCACACTTTTCATCAATAACACAAACATTGTATATTTTTGAATAACACCAACATATACTTTATATTTTTGCAAATGCGTAAAGACGAACGTGAAAATACGAACGTAGACATTTTACCATCTTATTTAAGAGA
>Ga0228711_1011962_pt1 | contig 10806 bp, 6 predicted proteins | sample MedpolnodulmetaG_2_FD_177996 | JGI IMG/M metagenome (GOLD analysis project Ga0228711, IMG submission 177996) | Root nodule microbial communities from Medicago polymorpha collected in Santa Monica, California, United States - brown nodules | ecosystem: Host-associated > Plants > Roots > Nodule...
CTGATAACATTTTTAATAATCTCGCAGCGGAAATAATATTTATAAATCTTTTCAACCAAAATATGGCTCTAAGGCCTCAACGTGTTCAACATTAATACAAAATCCAACTAAGTTATTTCAACATGAAATCTCAAGAAAAATACGTAACAAGGACAACGCGACAATGCTTCGACAACTTAGGTAATAAGTTCATGTAGTTTTGTTACAATTTTGTTAAATCCAAAATTATTATTCTAAATCTACATATTTTCTACACCCTCATGAACTAATTTGTGGCTGCTCTCTTCCTTTTATATCTCACACCCTCAACATATTTTTATTCTAAATCTACATATTTTCTAACTATATCCACATATATTTCTTAACTAAATCCAAATATATTTCTTAAGTAAAGCGAAATATATTTCTTAACCAAATCCAAACCAACCCCTCAAATATATTTATTCTAAATATCCAACATATTCTACTAAAAAAATATAATATAAAGCCACTTAATAAAACATCACAACACGTCATAAATCAACATAAATCATATAAGTCGTATAAAAGACTCTAAACTCAACCAAAAATAATTAAATAATAAATTGGGGCGTTACATTGGGTAATATTGTCAATTTTCAATTGCTTTGTTTGTCAAGAATAACATGATTTATGAATTGATATATGAATGTACACATTGATGAGTTATTATATGAATGCATATGTTGAATTAATACGATGTTATATGATGTTGCTCTTAAATGATGAATATTATGGAATTATAATGTCAAGTCGTTGTTGTTGTTGTTCTTGTCGTTGTCGTTGATGTCGTCAATGTCGTTGAAGTTGTACGTTGTTGTTGAATAAGTTGTTGAGTCCATGCATACTTATATAAAGTTGGGGGCTCATGCCCTGTTGAATGTTTAATCATTCATACCACGTTGATTTGAGAGCCTATGCTCTACACGTTGATTTGAGAGCCTATTCTCTACACGTTGCTTTAAGAGCCGATGCTCTACACGTTGAATTGAGAGCCTATGCTCTAACACGTTGATTGGTACCACATGCATACTGCATAGTCAAGTTGTTGTTGTGTCATTGCATTGTCACGTCGTCGTCGTCGTGTTGTCAAGTTGTAGAATAATTAATGAGTTATTGTTGAGAAAATATGTGAAACATTAATGTAGTTTATTTATTGTCATTTATGTTGTTAAATTCTGTTGATGAATTATATGTTTATCATTATTGAATGTAAATCTCACCCCTTCTGTTTGAATGTTGCCTCTACGTGGGTAACATGCAGATAACCAGGATTAGCTACTGATGTGAGTTGACTCTCTCACGTGTCGTCTTAGGGTCGCTCTAATACGTAACGGGATGGGGATTATTTGCTTGTTTTCCACTGTTGCGTATTATTTATGAACTATGTTTTCGAACCTTTTGAATTAAGATTTACATTAAAGTTGTTTATGTTGAGGCCGTAGTGCCAAAGTTGTTGACAAAGAATTGATTTTCCGCTGCGATGTAACTGAATTTTTAAGGAAGCTGTTTTAATAAATAGTAACTTTACTCTATTTATACTTCAATGTAGTGTGGCATTCCGTTTTACGTGGAATACTCTGATTTATATGTATTATTTACATTGTTGGGAAAACGGGGTGTTACACTCTCAATTCAAAGTGTAGAGCATCAGCTCTTAAATCAATGTGTAGAGCATCAACTCTTAAATCAACGTGTAGAGCATAGGGTCTCAAATCAATGTGGTATGAATGATTAAACATTCAACAGGGCATGAGCCCCCTACTTTATAAGAGTATGCATGGCCTCAACAACTTATTCAACAACAACGTACAACTTCAACGACATTGACGACATCAACAACAACGACAACAACGAGTCCACATTATAATTCCATAATATTCATCATTTATGAGCAACATCATATAACATCATATTAATTCAACATATGCATTCATATAGTAATTCATCAATGTGTACATTCATATAACAATTCATCAATCAAAGTTATTCATGACAAAAAAAGCCATTGAAAATTGACAATATTACCTAAGACTTTCATGTCCACACTAGAGGCTAATCTAAAACAGAAACGTGTGAAAACGACGCAAGAACGTGAAAAGGTGCACTGCTACTGAACAATTCGCCTCGCAGGCAGATTTACTCGCCGTGGCGAGAAAACACTGCTCTCTGCCACACTACAGTTCGCCGTGGCGAGCAAACACTGCTCTCTGTCACGTTGCAATTCGCCGTGGCGAGCAAGATTACTCGTCGTGGCGAGTCATGACAGTCTCCTGTCGGGAATGACGATTTTTCACTCCAAAAACCCAATTTTCATCCAACCCAATCCCAAATTTGATAGGGAACTCAACCTGTGATGATTCTACAACCAATTTCTACCCCATGACCTAATTCCCAAATTTGCAAAACAACAACAACAACAACATGCTAAATTCAATTTCAGAATTACATAACCTAAGATTAGAGAATTCTAGTCCCACCCTTACCTTAGATTAGATGATTGCACGATTACAAGCTCTCCCCTTCTCTTGGTTCTCCTCTCCTCTTGGTTCTCCTCTTTTCTCCCAAAAGCTTGTAAAACCTAATTTTTGTCTGGCTCTTGTTTTCTTATATTTCTTAACCTCCACAGATTTTCTAATTAACTCCACTTATTTCTAATTAATTTTAATTCAGCCCCTTAAAGTCTAATTATTCTAATTTCCAACCTATCCCACTAAATAATAAAATAAAGCCATTTAATAAAATATTAATACACAACAACATGCCACTTATCAACATAAATCATATAAGTCATATAAAAGACTCTAAACTCAACCAAAATAATCAAATAAATAAATAGGGCGTTACAGCCCGTTCCTCCAGCAGCACGGCCGTGCCAACCTTCAGAGTCCACTTTTGCTGCTTCTGCTTCCCGGGCAAGCTACCTATTAGTTTACTTCTGACCTAAAAGCCCGTGGTTTCTTATGGAACATTCTATTGTTATATTTCTTAGGGCTTAAGTCATTGTAAACTATAAATAGAGTAGCTAGCTATCACAATAATTTATCTTTTGTTCTTGGAATTCAATAAGTGACAATTGTCTTTCTTAATAAAAGTTCTTCTTTTACTTTCTTGTTATTTACTTTATGTTCTTCTTCTCCTTTTCTATGTCTACGATGATCATGAGTGAGTAGACCCTACTTGTCTTAGGATTGTTGGATAAGTCTAATGACGTAATCCTAATCAAACCAAGCCATAAACCCTAATTTTATATAAATCTACTTTCTAATCTAATTCACCGTTTTTATAATGAATTAACAAATGCCAAACTCATAATGCGAAAGCGGAGGGTTAGTATTTGTTAATTCATCGTCTCAAATATCAATTCATAATGCGACAGCGGAGCTTTGATATTGGAACAAGTGAATTTAGACAAGGGTTGCGAAACATGAGAATAGTCTAGCAAACCTTGAGACACATAATGTTTTGTTCTTCAAGGATTCCAATAGCAATCAACCATGAGAATAGGTGTGGTTGCTAGAGGAACACACTCACTGCACCTCGAAAGAGGCTTTGATACGCTAAATAGAAACTTGTCTTTAGAAAGTAGGTCCAATATAAAGTTATGGTTTAAGGTTTGTTTGTGAAGGATTCATCATTACGATGAACCAATAATCCCAAGGCGCTTTTTATTATTATTGTTTTTAACCTTTAAAAACCCAATCTCTAGAATCAAACTTTCTTCTAATCATGTCTTAAAAGTTAATTGAATTGAACAACTCCCTATCGAAACGATACTCTCTTTTTACTACTTCGGTAAAACCGTGCACTTGCGGTTTTGCTCATCAAGGTCCAACTTAAAATTCTAGGTTCAGAGTTTTGTTTGTGAAGGGTTTGTCACCAATATGAACCAATAATCCCAAAGCGCTTTTTATTATTGTTATTTTAAACCGCTAAAAATCTCAGCTTTTCAACTGAACTCTTTTCTAATCATTCATAAAGGTTAATTGAATTAAAAAACTCCCTGTTGGAACGATACTTTCTTATTACTACATCGGTAAACCGTGCACTTGCGGATTTACCCCATCAATTATGCAGTAGTAAGTTTGTGAATTTCCAACAAGTCTCAATAGATTAATGTTTATGAATCAGAATATCGCAGCAGAGATAGATCAACAAGGAATTTACAGAGTACACAGGGCCATGGACTTTGTAACAGAATTTCATGAGACATCATAAGTGGAATAAGACCGAGCGAGTAACTGTGTATGGTGAGAGATCTTAGGAGACGAGTGAGGATTTTCCAACTCATCGAATTCAGCAATAAAAGGACTTAAGTGGTCGAAAAATGTAGTAAAAGCATGATGGATGTATCCTTACATAAGTAAACCAAGAGAAATGTGGTAATTGGACTACTTAGTTGGTGATTTCAAGTATACACGAGATTTATCCGTCGACTAAGAAGGGGTTATATAGGAGGCGAAAGGAAAGAATGTGGTACTTAGAAGGTTTCTATGGTTCGGGTAATATTGGAAACAACAAGTGTAGTAACAATCATTTGGAATGAAAGGATACTACTCAGTATGAGATTGATAACATTAGGGTATGAAGTAGAAATGGATTTTAGATGGTTTAACCCAACATTCTTGAAGAATAAAGGAAATACGAAGTCACGCCAGTTAGAGATCTTCCATGACCTAAACCAGGTGATCATGTATGTCAGAGTTACGATTACGAGATAAAGAGGAACATGGGAGAACCCACCCTTGTGGTTATGAGCTTCATAATGAAGGAAAGTATGTCCTCTAAGTTGTACATTGTGATTCATATCTCTTTTATGTCATGCTTGTTAAATGATGTGAATATTTGTTATATTATTGTTTTCTAAGGTTTCTATGACGACTATTGGTAAGGTAGGCATATGGGAACTTGGAATTGAGGATTTTAATGCCAAATACGAATTATGCATTTTTAGAACCGATGAAACACGCCATAAGCGAGTAGACTCGCTTAAAGCGTGCAAACTCAAGAGCCAACTCACCATGAGCGAGCCTAGGGCGAGTAGCATAGCCTTTTTCCAAATGTGTTAGTTCGTCCTGTGGTTCTACAGTGCCGTTATGAGCTCGATTTCGCAATGCTTTCTTAAAGTATATATACCCCTTATTTCCAAGCACCCATATGCTACTATTCACAACTTTTTTGAAAGAAAAATATCGAACAAGTATTGACAATATTTAACAAGGCATGACATGTGAGAGTATGACAGTGTATGTGTTATGTCTGGATAGTGTGCTGACTCTTATGAGATGGTTTTGGGAGTTACCGTTTTAAAGCAAATTACTAAAAAATTGAATTCATTGATGGAGTCAAAGTTAACGAGGTCAATAACTGTGGCGGTTGAATTATCGTATAGGATGTTTAGAAATTTGATAAGAGTATTTAAGTACTAGTAGCCTAAGTTAGGTATTGTGAAGGGTTTTGTTGCCAAGGCCATTCAAGTGATGGAAAACTATTAATTAGTATGCCAAGGGAGATTCTCAATAGTGAATATATGTTGGAAACTAAGACTCAGGTTAGGAACGCCATTTAAGGATACGTATAAAGGTTTGGATGTTCTTCAAGATTTTGTGGAAGGATAAGAATTTCATGGAGTCATCGAATAAGTTACGAAGAAAGCCTTGGATTGCATTAAAGGAGGACATGTGTTCTTGTACTTATGCCTAAAGTAAGAAATTTTGAGAAACTTTCAGAATTAAAGGGAACATATTCGGTAATGTGTAGATTAAGTCAGGGTGTGCTACAAGTTTTCGGAGAGAGAAGTTTACTTCAGACCCTTTTGGATCGTGTATGATCGGACATCATATAACTAGAATCGAAGATGGCAGGTATTAGTCACAGTGTTTTGTAAGTAATCTCTAAATTTCGAGGACGAAATTTCTTTAAGGGGGGTAGAGTGTAATATCCCACTCGTCAAATATAGAAGTTTTATCAGTTGGACGTGTCAAGGGACAAGTATTCGGGGAATTCAATTACGGCGGAGAATATTTTACAATGCGGTATCTGTTAAGCATAAGTCCAAGCTATCAATGTCAAGTTAAATCCTCCTAATGACGAAGGTCATTACTCTAACTACACGCAAAGGGTATATAAGGATCCTAAGCCCCAAATAACTCATTTATCTTGGAGCTTTCTCCCTCTAAAGGTTAGGAAATCAGAATTTTCTTCTCTTCTCTCTAGCACATCGCCCTCCATCTCTCTCTTCAAGAGTTTATCCTTTCTCATGGCAAGAATCATGATTGTGCAAGCTAAAGTGATAATGGTGATTGTGTAAGGAAGATTATGGCTTGGGGTTGATGTTGGAGCAAGATCAAGGAACTAGGGTTATGTTATCATGAGCTCAAATTCTGCCCTTAGAGGAGATGGAATGCAAGGTTAAAGCATGGATCAACTTCCTTCCCTTCAAGACTAGAATTGAGACTTAATAGGGTTGCATGTGTGAACTAGGGTTCTAATGGAGTTGAACTAGAAGCTAGAAGTTGTACCATAAATCTTATGTGAGTTCTTAGATAGCTTTCTTTACCTTTGGGTTATGTGAAGCTTAGGTGAAAAGTCTTGAGTATGTTTATGCCATGAATTGGGTTTAGAGATACCCCTTTGTACCATGAATTATCAAGAACATGTTATTGTTTCCATGCATTTCAATTCCTACTGCTTTTATGTGTTATGGAAGTACCAGGTACCTTATGATGCTTGAAATTGAGGTTTTTGTTGAAAAATCACGTTTCTGCAGAATTCTGGACTGTCACAACTCGCCGGGCAAGCTAGAACTCGCCATGGCGAGTTGGGATCAGAAGCTCACTCGTCAAGCTCGCCATGGCGAGTTTGACAGCACAACATGTGTTGTCGACTCGTCTTGTGGCCCGCAAGAGCTATTTGAGGCCCGTTCTTGCAGTCTTTTATTAAACTATGAACCCCCTCAATTCTAAGTGTCTAATATGCAATCCAAGTTGAGTTTTTAAAAGAATGATGCATGAAGAAACATTAACATGGTCCGACGATGAATGGCATACTAGGGTACATGACACGAATCATGTATGGGTAGAATCTAAACTAAGAATGGGAAAATCATAGAGCCTCGACGTAGAGCGTCGAGAACTAGTATGTTAGCACGAAACCTAAGTATATTAAATTAAGTTATGTACGAACAAGAATGACGATGTAAGCATTTCACCACTAATCGGGTAGATCACGGACCCGTGGTAAATAAGTAAGCAAGCAATATGATAAGTCTTCAAGTATGATCAAGATTATAAGTAACATGTAGGTGTCGTGTCTCTTGCGATCCACGCAAGGGGGATTTCAAGAGGTTCACGTCAGGGGGACGGGATACTCTCCGCAGGGTAGGCCCGAACGACACTGAGGGATTCCGATGTAAGGGATTGTACTCGGGGTTACTCCACCTGATACACTCCGTAAAATGAACCAAGATAATATTGTTTGTTACACGCTAACCTCTAACATAACGAACGGCTACGAATATGACATGATTTATGATTATGATATGTTACGAGACAAGTGCAAGCTTATGCAATAGAACAAGTTAAGAAGATATACTGTCGACGGTCTTAGTACCTCCCCGATCGTCCAGTTCAGGAACATGTCATGAATGAGTTATGATTAGGTCTTGTTGCGTCTATTCGTATCTAGACGTAGCGGTCCTAGGTTCTCTTGACCACCATGACACGTAAAACATAAGGAAAGACTTATAAGTTATGATACATAGAACCTTACGATGACCCTAATATGCACGACCGTCTAGGTATGCATGTTCCCCACACGTATAATCAACAGAATGATTGTATTTTAGACATGTGGTAGCCCTATGTTTTCCCTGAGGTTACCTATAGCCTAGGATTAGGTAGAACTCACTAAGACATTATGTCTCATCCCAATCCTTATTTGTTTCAGATCAGCAGGTTGGTTCAGCAGGATGTAGCAAGCTCATGACCAAATTGTTGTGTATTATATTCATTCAAAGTGTTTATGTTGTAAACGTATTAAAGATAATGCATATGCTAAACTTTCTAGATACATTTAGTGTGGGCGTTACAGATTACTTTATGAAAATATGTTACAATTATCGGAAAGCAATGAATTATTTGAAATTAGAGGAGTGTTATTAACACTCTGTTTCTAAACACAGGAAGTGCACATCCCAAGTTTTGCTGTGCTTTACTTGTACATGTTTCTTGATGTTTATTATGCATATCATGCTTTTGGGTGAAGGGGTTGAATATTCGGGTATTTTAGATGATATTCATAATATATTTAGCATAAGAAAAAACATCTTCCATAAACGCAAAACATGCTCGTTAATTTGAAATTAAGTCTTTTTGTTTAATTTTCCAATTTGAGGACACCTACTTAGATAGTGACACAGACTTCTAAAATCAAGTTCAAACGCTCTCATCGCATTAAAACACAAGTAGCTTGCAATGCATTCGTTATAAGATATTTGTCTATATTTAAGTCCCTAATCATAATTTTGACATATTCTATTTCGAACCCATACACACATTTAGAGAAAACCCTAGCCTTCTAGACCTCAATCCCTAAATCTCCACATTTTCTTTCATTCTTTTCCAATTTTATCATCACAAGCTTTAGGAAGCAATTTCAATAGTAGGAATATCTCTTTGAAATCTCCAACAATTAGCAAGTCTCATTCATCTAATGTTTGTCATTCATTCTTGAGGATATTGTTCATATCTTAGTTTTTTTTATACTAATGTTTGTCATTCATTCTTGAGGATTTTGTTCATATCTTAGTTTTTTTATACTCATTGATTCTTAAGATTTAACTATTTGAAAATATAAAAATAAATTCTAAAATATTATCTAAATAACATTATTTTCTCCCTTGTTTCTTTTCATTACCATCTTCTTAGAGTACATAATCCACAACTACGAGATTTATGAAGAAAAAAAACTAAAATTATTGGGGGCAACACAATAACAAAATGAGATCTCCTAGAATTTTCTAGAAAAATCTTATGGTCACATCACTCAATCACATTCACATATGCCAACAAAGGCATTGAAGAAAAATCCTAACATAGTACACTTCGGTTTAAGATGAGACAAACATCCAATTGACTGACAATCAGAATCTTGAGTACAATTAGTAATATCCGCTATAATGAAAAAAGAGAACAAAAATATGTTACTAAAATGAGATAAAATATTATGTAGAAAGTAACTGAAAATTTAAAAAGGATTAAAAAAATTGATTACCGTCAATGTTCATTGCAATAAGAACTAGGGAAAGAAAGATAATCATAAAACTAACAAACTTGAGAACTTCAACCATATTTTATCTCTCTTACATGTAAGAAATATTATATAGTTTGATCACTTTATAAACTAGTTCTCTTCTGACATTCATTATATAGATTTTAGCGCTTAAGGTGTTGTTAAAAATCCTTCATAAAATTAGAATCTTTAGTAAATGTCACTTAAGTACATTAAAGTGTCATGGTTGTCCCTTTAGCACACTAAGTAAAGAGATAATTGTAAAAAACTTACCAATCAAACCAATTCATTCTTATTTTACAAATATTCCATTATTTTATAACCTGTCATGAAAGAAAAGGGATAATAAAAAAAGAGTATTAATATTATTGAATTTCATGTGAGCTCTATGTTATAGCAGATATATAAATACTGTATATGTTAGATTTCAAATTCATCAAAACTACCTCAAGAGAGCATGAAAAGTTAGGATTGAGAACAATGTATGATTGGATTGATTGAAAAGCGTATGGTTTTATCCCTTCTAGTAATTAATTGATCAAATCATGAAATTCAATAATTTTGGATGTTAAATATTGTTAATAGTCCCACACTGGAAGGGATATGAAATGACTAAGTATTTATAAGATGTGGAATTCATCACCTCAAAAGTTGATTTGTAGGGTTGCGATAATTAAATAACATATGATATTTTTAGCTATGTTTTTAGTGTAATTCTTTGCATTTGAAAGAAAATTAGAAGTCAATTGGATGATTTGTCATTGATTTGAAGAACCTTTTGTATTGTTTTCATTCGAGCTGTTGTAATTCACTTTATCCTAAATCATGCAACTCTACAGGTGTTTTGAATGTTTTGTAGTTAGAAATCATGTAAATCAACAAATCAAGATATCACTTGAAGGATCAAGGGTATTAATATTCAAGCATCCAGTTAGTGATAGAAATATTTGGCCTTGTCACAACCTAAGTACCTAATATAGAGTTGCACCTATCACAAAAATAAACTACTTCCTAATAAAACTTAATAGCGAACAAAAGAATAAATAAAATAAAATAAAATAAAATAAACGACATATTAAATTAAATAAATATCCAACAAAAATATACAGATGTTCATCTTAGAACTCTAACCTAAAAAGATTTAGTTACACATGGTAACTAAAAACAAATTACTAAAGATAAAAACATACCCTAGAAAATCAAGGAGAAGATAGATTCTCTCCCGAAGCTCCAAAGTAGCCTTCCTCTTGAACTGCCACAGTTCTAAACGAGAAATTCTAAATGAGGAAGGCTAGTATTTATAGTGGAGATTTCTAATTGGGTTTGGGCTAAAAACGCAGGCTAAACCCATAAAAACGAATAAAATTACGCATGCGCCCCCACATTTTGAAATGCTTGGGGCGCACATTGCATGACCTAGGAACATTGTAATGCTATTCGCTTTCCTAGGCGCATACTTTTGTGCTTCCAGTGAAGGTGAGAAAAACCACAAGAAAG
>Ga0228711_1011963_pt1 | contig 10806 bp, 2 predicted proteins | sample MedpolnodulmetaG_2_FD_177996 | JGI IMG/M metagenome (GOLD analysis project Ga0228711, IMG submission 177996) | Root nodule microbial communities from Medicago polymorpha collected in Santa Monica, California, United States - brown nodules | ecosystem: Host-associated > Plants > Roots > Nodule...
TTTCTGGGTTGCTAAGATCAGCGTTGAAAAATCTTAGCTATTGAGATGCATTTGGAAGATTTGTGATGTAGCTAACATCTTTCTTTTGGCCTGCTATTTACATAATTTTTTTACTGTCTTTACACTTGAAGTGTATACAACTGTTTATTTCAATTTCTAAATAAAATAAATAATATGGTTGATTTTCATTTCGCTGTACGGTGGTGCACTGTTGTTGTTGGTGGGGATGAAGGAAAGAGATGGTGGAGGGCTGGTAGTGACAATAAAATCTAGTGTTGAGGGTGTATGATATGATTGTGTTTTTTACTTGATCTAATGCATAAAATTAACTTTCTCATGGTGGAAAATGATTGATCTTTCCCATGTGAAATGCCACCTTCAAACTTTATGGAATTCATATTGGCAAAAGTAAATCCCTTCTAATTAAGGAGGATTCCCTAAGACACACTTTTGGACCAGCATCTGGTGTTAAAGAAACTCTAAAAGTTTTTGTCATTGGTATCTTTGTTTAAGACAATATTTAATAACGTTATGTTTATAGTACTTTTAATCTATTTTATGTTTGTAGTACTTTTGCGTTTGAGTACAAGTATTGCTTGACTTTTTAAATTTCTTAATTGCACTTCCAACATTCTTTAAAAGTTTAGTTTGGTATCAATTTGATTTGAGTTTAATATGCATACAATGGTGACAAACACATAGTTTTTTACTAAGAGAAACTCCAACTTCTCTTTCTTTCTCCTTCATTCATCGATGAGGGGTGGTTTTAGGTCATTTTTTTGACCTAAAATGACCCTTCTACATATATTTTTCCCCCTTTTTTTTTCAATAAATAAGTGATTTTCACATATATCAAGTTTTTTCTTTTGTGCTTTTTGTGATTTCGTCGTCTAAGTGCGGCTTTGTGTTGTTCGTCGTCTTGTGCGGCGTTTGATTTCACATCTTGCTGCAGTGTTCGTTTAGTTCCTGTTGAAAGATCGACGTCAGTCAATTGCAAATAATCAATATTTGGGTGTCAACGTTGCAGATCCGAAAGCATGAGTATTTCGATGACTTGTATTTTATCATCTTATTTGTAGGCATTTTGTCGTTGTATGCTATTAACTTGGGTGTTGTGAGTTTGTTCGCAGATTCACCCTTTATCTTTTTAGTGATGTTTGTATATGATGTACTCTATCAGTTTGAATGAATGAGATCATTTTGTTTTTGTCAAAAAAATGGTGACAAACACACCATTGATCTTTTGATTATAATAATTAAACATGTATCTTAGGTTTAATGTTTAATAATCAAAAGATGTGTGTTTGTTTCAAGTTATCATTAACTTGTAAATTTCTTAAAATAAAAAGATAGTAAATATGCATTCATACGATTGTTATAGATTTATTAAGTTTTATTTTTGGGCGGTGGCGGAGTCCCATGATGACAAGGGGATGGCCATGGCCTCCCCATTATTTGCAGTAAATTACCAAAATACTTTTAGGTTAATATGAAACTTTTTATTAGTGGGGCAAGTTTATATACTATAAAGGTTTAAATGGGTCTTTTGTCCCTGCAAATATAGGTCATTTGAATTTTTCGTCCCTGAATTTACTAATCCTTCCAATCTGCCACTTCAAATATTAATCATTTGACTTTTGGTCCTAATTAGGTTTTTTTGCTGAGGTGGGTTGTCATGACCGACGTGGTGCCCATGTGGCAAGTGATGATTGGGCGAGGTGGTTGGCTTTAATAGGTCTTTCGTCCTGCAAATATAGGTCATCGGAATTTTCGTCCCTGAATTACTAATCAGATGTAATTATGACCATTTTTGAAATGATTAATATTTGCAGTGGCATATTGGAATGATTAGTAACTGCAGGGATAAAAATTCAAATGGCATATATTTGCAGGGACGAAAGACCTATTTAAGCCTAGTATAAATGTTTACTAAAAAATGTAATGCATGCTCAATTGATAAAAGAAAATTTTATTATTATCATTAAGTGTCCTAAACAGACAACTTAGTAGATGAGTTGAGGGACTTCGAATAAGTTTAAAGTTCAAACTTTAAAAACTTACATGATATCTATTTGCATGTGTACATAAAAAACTATATTTAAGTAAAAAATGAAGATTATTAAAACCCTATCAAATTATAATAAAAAAATTTGAACACTCAAGACACCTTTTTGGAGTTTGTAATAAGTTATTTCTACCCGGTGGCGGAGCCAGATTATTATAAAGTCTAGGCAAAAATAATTTGCAACATATTTATAGGGGTTTACATAAGAAATTGCAGGCAAATAGTAAAAAATCAAAAGAAATTGTCCAATTTATGGGGGTTTATATAAGAAATTCAGGGGGATTTACATAAGAAATTGTAAAAAATTTGGGCCGGAGCTTGGGCAAACTCCCGGGCTCGCCGGGCCTTAGAACCTCCACAGTTTCTAGGAAATTTTACCTTATACCCCAACACATGTACTTTCACCCCTACAATTCTTCAAAAATTCCAATTTTACCCTTTTTTGCTATTCACTTATAATATTTCCCATTCAATATGAGTTCACCTCCGCATCCCATTTTCTTTCATATAAAACGTTTCCGAATTTTTTCCAGATCATTCATCTTTACTTTTCCGTAATGCTTACTGAAAAGTTCTACAAAACCTTTCAAAAAATATTAGACAGAAACCATATGTCTAAGTATTTCGTTGTCCATTTTTTGATGAAAAGTATTTTGTTCTTATTTTAGAAAAATCTGTCAGAGAATTAATAAAAAGGAGAGACAATAGAATACAATAGAATTAAGCAAAAAACAATAGCATAATAAAACCGGAAAAAGTATTGTATGGCAGCCAAGTAAGAAACAAAACAAAAATGTTTGAACAAGAAAACTTCATGAAACGGAAACACTCCATCACCAAACAATTCCAAAAATAAATGTTCACAGTGGAACAAAACAAAAATTTAAAGGACGTGAATTTGAATTTAAAGTATGCACCGAAAGATTTTGAGGAATTGTTTGAAACTAGAGATAGAGATGTGAAACGATTCTGGGAAATCAACCGGAAGGAAACGCTTCGCTTTACGGAAATCAATGATTCAGAGAATGAATCTTGTAACCCAAAACATGATTCAATGAATCCAACACAATTATAGGGCGAAAACCATCCAATAAAAGAAAAATCAAATCGAAACTTATACGGTAAAAAAGGGTTCTGACAATGTTTATTGTTTCGAATGTATTATGAATTAGGTGGAGTGAGAGCTGGAAACGTTTTTTCAAGAAAAAGGTGTGGGTGAACAAGTTAGAGAATGTGTTTTATTTTACATAAAGGGTAAATTTGGTACTTTGTGTCGAATGTTGGGGTCAAGGTTTAAATGTAGGGGTGTGGGATATAACTTCCCTACCGAAGATAATATTATTTGAGGCAATGTCAGACACTTATGTTTTATCTAAAATTAGATCACAAATTTAATAGGGGAATGACTTGATTTTTATTGAGATCGAGAGTAAATTACCCAATAACTACTAAGAAAAAAATAAGCAACTGTCAATTAAGTACTAAAGGTTGCTTTTGATTTTTAATTCTTGTTTTTTGCAAGGTTAAATTTGTGTTGTTTTCGATGTATTTTATCAAATGAATTAATATAATATTTTTAAGAAAAAAACATATTATACAATAAATTGTAAAATGGAAGATAAGTTTTAGTTGTGAAGCTGTGGCTAGAAATATATAGATACTCTATGTATGGTTATTTTCTTGGGCAACCTTTAGTTATGATGGGCCAATTAATGCTTGCTTGAGTATTTTCTTGGGCAACAATTAATCTATTCGAGAAACTTTTCACTATACCTCATTTCTGAAAAATCGTAGATGATAGATATGTGTAGAAGTATAGTTTTAGACGACGTATTTTACCCAAAAAGTGTACATTTAAAGTGACATATTTCCCATACCCAATTTATACATTCAGGCAGGCAGAATAAAATTTACATATTTTTGCATTCGAAGTGATTGTAGGAGTAGCTCAATTGCCGATATCAATATTGTTAAGTTGAACACTTTCATTGAGTTCGAACTCTGGAGTGGACGTAATAGTTATGTGTATGAGTTTTATTGATAATTGCCACTTGTCTATATACCAAAACAAAATTCCTCCCAAGTCTATACAATGTTTACATGGGACCAAACGATATTTTCAAGGCATTCTGCCCAAAAGGAATGATTCCATCTACATATCCTTTTGTTGTTTGGAGTTTTTCACTTGGTTTTATACTAGTACATTATATTTGCATTAATATCCAACTAAGGTAGCCCGAACGTGGCCACCTATTTGAAGACTAAAAACATAATAATACTGAAAATAACTGAACACAAAACCTTATGCATCAAAGGGAGTGATTAATCTCAATCGTTTTGCCGTCCATGGTAGCCCTACTCACTTTGAGAAGTTAATATAGTTTTGTGTGTGGAGGATATGTAATCTGATTTATACACATAAAAACGTTAAAACGACAATTACAATGGGACGAAGGAATGATATTTGATTTTTTCTAGCTGCACCCTATAAATTTTTAGCTACTCCATGAGCTTTCGTTCAAGTGATTAAACTTGGCGCTCGAAAAAGTTTAAGGTGTCCAAAATTTATTTATTAACAATTAATTTGAAACCCTTAAAAAATAATTAATTTGAATATATAAAATCTATGATATCTATTAACTACAAAAAAATTGGAAAGAGTAATGCACACTACAAAACGCACTCTCTTTTCTTTTTCTTTTTCTTTTTATAATCACACACAACAAAAATTGAATGACAAATAATTTATCAAAGTAAATACATTGTCTCTCCATAAGCTGCAATTTGCAGTGCACATACCAAATCTCAATTGTAGGTTTGAATTAAATAGACACCAAGGTTGTCAATTGTCAGATCGTGCAAGAAGCAAAAGCCCATGTGTTCCAATTGAGACTCCACTAATATAAGAGTAGTGCCTTTACAAAACAGTTTTGCTCATTTCCAAGTGAAAAGACGGATATACCCTACGCATGTTAACTCACGCTAGTGCAAATGTCGACGTAAGTTAACTCACTCTGAAAAACACACACTGAACTCCAACGTGAGTTAACTCACGCTAGTTTTCTTACTTTTATTTAGCTGCATTCAACTTCCTTCAAAGCTTCATTATGAGTGTCAGCAATACTCTTTCTCTTACACATTGGTTGTACATTTTTTAATATATTCTGAAGCAACCTTATCATAATAAAGTACTTCTAGCCTTACACATTGGTTATACATTTTTTAATATATTCTAAAGCAACCCTGTCATAATAAAATACCTCTAGCCATAATAAAATACATCTAGCCATATATTCTGAAGCTGAATAGCGCAGATACCAATAAAGAAATGTCACTTCATTTGAAAGTAAGCATATCGTTATAAATGACAACACTACTGAAGAAGCTAAATAAAAAAGAAGAAAACCAACGTGAGTTAACTCACATTGGGGGTTTAATATGAATTTTCAGCGACGTGACTTAACTCACGCATGAGTATTTTTGACATTTCACTTGGGAATGAGCAAAAACGTTTGGGTAAAGAGGAGTTCTCCTAATATAATGCATCAACATTTAATGGTTTCATCTTATTCAAACCATATATTGAGCTTGTTTCCTAGCTAGGGTGTCTAGATTTTACGTTAGTCCCAACAGTTTTGATTATATTCCTATTTGTATCATCTCTTTATATTGAATGAAATGATATACTTTGGCTTCCTGCCGTGACGGATCCAGAAATTTCAATAAGTGGGGTCAATATTGTTTATCATAAATATTTATACAAAATATATAAATTTATAACTAATAAAATAATGACATCATCATCATTAAGAAAAATTAGATATTACAAAAAATATGTCATCATATATTAGTCTCTATAAATGTTACCATAAATCAGAGATTACCAGATATATCGATGTCTATGAATGTTATCAAACAATAATTCAAAAATTCATATCCATACAATTAGGCATTCGATTTTTTTCACAAAATTCGTAGCAAAGAAACTCCTTTCAACAATTCCCGTCGACGCATACAATTGTAATGTTTGAGTATTTTTTTGTGCTTGTTTTTAGTAATGCTGACTTAAAAAGTAAATACAATGTTGGATAAAAAATGTTTTATAGTTTCGAGAACCTTGCTTGAAAGATTGGCCCTTTCATCTAAATTAGGAAAGTGTTTAAAAAGATCAAATTTCCATTTTTTTTCTAGTAATTTCTAGTATATTTCATCATAAGCAATTTAAAAATAAATTCAATTTTAGACTTGCATTTGTAAATTCAGTTTTAAAATAAATCCACGTGCCTTTTCAAAAAAATAAAATAAATCCACGTGATACCTGAATTTTCTTTTAACCTTTTGGGAGCATTTTCTTTTTGTTTTAATGAAAAATCAATTTTTGAAAGTTAAAACTTAAATGCCAATGTTTTCCCAATTCACTAGTTCACTTTTTATAAATGCAGTGGAAAGTATGAGAGTTATACTACTATTTTAGCAAATATAGTTTAAAATTAATTTACAAACATGACATTGCTTTACCTTCAATGTATTAGTTTGGTTATGTAGGGTAAACATACAATTTCAAGTGGGGTCAAAATGCAAAATCATACTATAATTGGTTGAAATAGAAAGCAAGGAGTGGGGTCAAGTGACCCCAATGTGGTACACGTGCATCCGTGCCTGGCTTCCTGTATAAAAAAAAATTTAGCGGAACATGAAATGGAATGAAGTGTAGTAAATTAGAGAAAATGTACAAATTAATGTTAGTCCTTTGTGTTTGTACATAAATATTCACACCGCTGAAATTTGCATCACAATTATTCAAGTTTTCTTCTCAATAAAATTATGTAGTTATTGAGGGATTTTGAACCCAATAATCAAAAAAAAAAAAAAAAAAAAAAGAAACTCTAAAATCAAATTTTAGGAAAATGATTCAATTAAAGAGAATTTGAGTCACTATTGAGATTTATGTCTAACCCACGTGAGTCAAGATTCGAATTTCAACTATCAAAGGCATTCGTATTTAGTGTTAATATGTCTTAAATATGATAACCTCCGATGAAAAAGAAAAATAAAATTGAGTGAGACATTTGCTCTAAACCCAAGTATGTTACTATGTTAGGAGGGGTGGTTCATTGTGTTTGTTTGGGTAGGTGCTATCTATTTGAAAATTTGATTTTTATTTGACTTTAAATTTAATTAAAAATAAATGTAAAGTAAAATAACATTTATCATAAAAGTAAATTTATTGTCGTAAAAAAAAAAACACATTCCTATATTTTTCTACATGATTTTGTTTCCAACTCTCATTAGTTTTTTTATTTTATAATTTCAATGAAGAATGAATATGCTTTTTTTATTGTACCCTAATTGAATAAAAATATATAAATCTACAATACATCTAAATATAAATATTAGTAAAAAAAGAAAATTTATGGCTTCTGGTAAACAAGGTCATGGTAATCGAGAGATAAATAATCTCATAACATATGGATATGGTTTTAGTACGAGAACAAGAACTTTAGAGTCTAGATCGATTAAATTCAACATATTTTTTGTTCGTAGTCGGAGTCACAAACACTATTTGAAAAATCACACACAAAACTAGAGTTTGTAGGTTTTATATTAAATAGTCTATTATCGTGTGGTAGGGAAACCGAGCACATTTTCAAACATGTGCTAAAAGATCAGACCAATCAGTTTAATTGGTTGAATTGGAAACCATACCCGTGGCTGATCCGATACACCCTTAAAAGTGGTTGAGTGTTTAATCTCCAAGAACTATCTTAACCAAATAATGTAGTGATAAACTACGATTTGCCTATTAACAAAACTTGCTTTTGTGATTTCAAGCCCTGTTTGACATTCATGAACGGTACTAGATGTTATTTGTTTTTTGGGGTAAGAAAACAATATATAGATTTCCTCAACAAAAAACAATATATGGATTTAAACATGCAATTAACTATCGATAATAGATTGATCCAAGTTATAAGAGATTTAGACTCCTTAAATATGTGATTAGAGGTTCGATTATTGATTCATGTGTATGAAAAAATTTCAATTGGGATGAGGGAATCCATCTCGTACCATATTATGGTAATCCAAAATAAAAAACATGCAATAAACTCATTTTGACATTATTGCTCATGTGATTGTCATTAATGATTTTATTTTTGTCAAATAGTCTGAAAGTTAAAAATTTACCTTTTAAAATAAATAAGTGGGATATTTAAGGTTTAAACTCCAACTCTTACATATATAATGTGATGTCTATACCAACTGAATTATACTCAAGAGAACGTCGGTAATGATTATTTATCTAACATATTCAGTGCAACGAAAATGTTTTTAATTAAAAAACAAGGCCGGCAAAGAAGTTAGAAACAGGAGGCAAAATCAACTTTAATTAATAAGAGAAAAGAAATTTGAAGAAGCAAACAAATTCTTTTTAATTGGTTTTGAAAAAAGACGAATATTTTCCCTCTTTATGGGTTGAGAACAGTTATATAGTTGTGACGTAGCACCTAATGATATTCAGCAAAGTGACAATAAGATAATGCCAATCCAATATGTGTAGTATCATTCATCACCCTAATAATCTCTTTAATGAAAGCGATATTACTCCATAACATCTCTATTATAAGAAAAAAAATTAAATTTTAAGATTCATTCAATAAATGATGTATGATAGTATATTATATGTTAGATATATCATTTATTGAATAAATATAATAAGTTTTTTCTTATAATAGAGACTAGAGAAAGTGTAATGAAAATATCCTATTATATTTAATGTTGAGTGAGCTCTACTCTTTAACTCACTCACCTCAAACATCAAACCAACCTTGTATCTCTTTAGAATATTTGGTTTTATCTTTAAAAAATGGTTAAAAGTAACCTTACATAACAAATGATGGGGATTGATTGGCGACAATGTAAAAATATTTTACACCATCAATCTGGCTTGGCGATAATATAATATGTAAATGCTAAGTAAAGTGATAAAATAATGTAACTTGCATTTAATATCGATTTAATATGTAAATGCTAAATAAAGTGATAATATAATTTTTATAAAATCGAATCCCCCGTATGCGGCAACAACTAATCAAATTGGCTTAGCAAATTATGAAACCCTTCTGTGTCAATTGAACATATATGTTAGTGATTGACGATATTCACAGCATTCTAAACTCTCATTATGAATTTGATGTTATTTTATTTATTTGTAGAGCATCTTTATTCAGCTTCTACACCATCAAAAACATTTCTAGTAGACTCAAAAGTGAAAACTAACAATTTCAACATGGTTCAGCTTCTCAAAATTAATTCTCATATAAGTTAGTGATTGACAGTATTTCACGATGTTCTAAACTCTCATTTCAAATTTGGTGCTATTGTATCCGCTTGTAGAACATTACAATTATGTCCAAACTTTAGTATAAGTAAAACTGCTAGTTTGTTAGCAATGGCGTCCACGTTATATGTTAGTCATCACGTTTTTGACTGTATATCATGTATTGAAAAGACTATTTTGAATAAAATGAGTTCAGTTAGTTTCTTATAAAAGAATCTTTATATGATTAAAAGGACTCAAATTCAATTCAATGTATAAAAGTGAATGTGATTTTAATTTTTGCAAGAAGTGGTTAGAATCACGCTATCACATTAATCTTGAATTGATATTAGCCACCAGTATTTCAATAACATACTAGGGTGTATTTGTGTATTTGGAGTATACTGGTATTTTGGAGAATGAACTACCTTTGGCAACTTTTGGTGAGACCATTATTTTGATTTTTAATCCTCCGTAATTAGAGATTTTTTTTACCTTCAGTTGGAACATTTTTTTTGGTAACAAAGGGAAAAAAGAGAAAAAGGAAAGAAAACAAAACGAAGAAGAGACCCTAACTAGAGTCGAACGAACTCAACATTCATGACATTTGTTAAGAGAATAGATGACATGTTAAGGAGGGTTTTATGGAAGACAACAAAATCACTGTCATTTAGAGCACTTTTCTTAACTAAAAACTCAGCTGCAGAATTATTGTCACGTAAAGTGTATATTAACCAACTAATTTTTAAAAAGCTGATTGTCCATATCAAATTTCCATATTTATAAAACACATTCAAACATTTTTAACAAGGTCAACCTTCCTAAGTAAAATCATAATCAAGTTGGAACATCTAACTCTAGAAATCATAAACAAGGTCAACCTTTTCTAAGATAGAGTCATGATGTGCACTCTCAACACTACAATGGCCATAATTTTGAAATCAATCAAGTAGTAGCAACAAATCAACCCGTACTAATTTTTCCCTAAAAAACACATAATTAATGCAAGAGAAGAAGACAAAAATCAAATAGAGATATTTCAATAATTGTTTATGAATATCAAAATTTAAAATCAAAGGGCCGGCTCGATTTGAGGAATATAAGCCGGCTGGAGGAAGGTTGAATTGAATGAACTCAATCAATATTAAGACCTTGAATAAAAAATAATGAAATTAACATGTTTAGTATGTCAGAAGATCGACAAAATATTAAGAATATTGAGATTAATATTATGAAAACTCCTAGCATATAAGTGTGATAGTTCTAGTTAGAATCTTTTTGATTTTTTTAATTTGACTGGAGTAAGAAATTATAAAAATATAGAACTTATCACTTTCATCTACATGGCTACACCTGAAGTTTGTGGACTCTATCATTCTATATCATTTTTTATATATAAAAAAAAAAAAAGTGTTATTTTTAT
>Ga0228711_1011965_pt1 | contig 10805 bp, 8 predicted proteins | sample MedpolnodulmetaG_2_FD_177996 | JGI IMG/M metagenome (GOLD analysis project Ga0228711, IMG submission 177996) | Root nodule microbial communities from Medicago polymorpha collected in Santa Monica, California, United States - brown nodules | ecosystem: Host-associated > Plants > Roots > Nodule...
AGACAAAAAAAAACCCCAAAAATGAAAGTAGGTCATTTTGGAAATTTTTTTTCAAAAGGGGTCAGACTTGAAAATATTTTTGGCGATAGGGTCAGAAAAAAATAAATTCTGATACAACATCGCAGTCGTGTAAACCAATTCTTACAGAACGCCAACTTTTTCGTTTCACAGTAAGTTCGCCCACCACACCACATATTGAATTTCTGGCTTTGATTCAATTGGTTCATCAACGCCTAAGTTCCATGGTAACATTTTCTTTTCTTTGTTTCACCGATTACACTAATTCATATTTTATTTCATACCGTATGAATTTGTGATTATTCTTTCTTCCTTATTGTGTAAATTTATGATTTTATTTCCTTCATATGTTTCGTTTATCATTCTGTTAAGCTATTTTTTTTTCTTTCACGTTCAATATATATGATTTATATACGAATAATGAGGTAAAGATTTCTACCTATAGTTGATAGAGCAATTTTTTTTTGCAATTTCTTTTCTCTCTAACAGCTACTTATTTTCTTTTACAGATTCCCTTCCATCTCATGTTGCGGATAACAATTTTTTGCGCTCTTCCCAACCTGACTTTATTTGTTTTTCATTTTTTTCCTTGATTAATGTCCATTTTACAGTACTTTAACTAGTTTGTATAGACTAGCTAGAAGTGCAAAGGTAGTGTTTTTGTGTAATTTCACCTGTGGTTTTTTATGCAGGGATAACTCTAAAGCTTTCTTATGTGATTCATTTTGGCTTTAGGACATGTTTGGTGGATTTAAATATAATTGCCTTTGTGAATACTTAATTTTGGTTCAGTTGCTCTTTTTGAGATTTTGTTCATTGCACATCTTTAATTTGCTTGTGCTTCTGGGGTCATGAATAAACAACATTTGATGGAATTCAAAATGTTTATAAGCACATTTATAATCAAACTTAATGGATTTGATTTCAAGTTTATGGGATTATCCACTGAAAAAGGATTTGGTTCATTTGCTTTCTTACTTACCTTATGTCTCAACACTTTTGTACTTCATGTTGCGAGTCATTTTGTGTTCCACATTTATTATTTTCCATCCTTATACAAATCTTTAGTGTTTTTAGATTAGTTTTTCTTCTTCTGATGTCGAACATTTTTCCTATTTTTACAAAGTTTTTGAGTCTGCACATATGGTGGATAGTTGCAGCTATAGCCTATAAAGTGCTGCGGCGATGAGTGGAAAATTTTCATGTGGATGTTCATTATATCCTCACAATTGCTTCCATTTCAATTGCAGCTTCATGGAACTTTATTAATATTATTTTCATTCTAAGCCCTATCTTTGTGATATCCGTTATTTTCCCATTTTTGTGTTGTGGCAAAATCTAGAATAAATGGTACAATTAGTCTTTCAATTTCAAGAATCTTCCTTTTGTTTTGACGAAAAACATTACTCTCGAATTACCTCTCTTGATGATGCAGAAGAACTACCCTGATTATTCAAAATAAAGAGTGAACATGACACCCGTGGTGCTCTTAATACTTATTCTAAAGAACAACGTTTCTATCCTTAGTATTGGAACAAATTTATTATTAGTTATTTGTTGAGTTACACCGTAAATGATTATTTATAAAGGTTACAAAATATAATTGACAGTACCAAGAGAATGTGCAAAGAACATGAAAACGAAGCACAAGGTGGTACGAAAATCCAAGTTGTGATTGGATGAATATATGTAATTTTAAGTATTATGAGTTATGACAATATGGAATAACTTCAAAGTATAGTTAACATTTTTTTGACACTTTAATATATTATGATTTGTGTAGCAACAAAACCTATACTTATACTTGTGGTTACTCGTTCGAACCAAACTCAATTTGACGGGTTTTCTCCGTTTTGACTGAGTTTAGGTTTTCCCGGATTACCCCGGATATGGGACGGGTAACGAGCATATAGGTACCCACCCCAAACTCATACCCAAACCCATCCCAAATACAAAAAATTATTTTTTGTTGATATGTCATGTTATTTTGTTTGATAATTGTCATGTTATAAAAACTACCATTGATATTTAAAGGAGCAACTAAATCAATCGATCTAACAAATGTTAAAGTGAGCATATTGCTGGATAATAGTGAAGGTGAGAAGAACACAAGAAGAGGGGGTTGAATTGTGTTTACTTTTTCTCATATTGAAGTCACTGATCAGAAGCAGATAGAATTCAGCTTCTGAAGTGATAATCAGAATCTAAATGCAGCGGATAAAACAGAGAGAGAAGAAAGACAAAAGCAATTATACATGTTCCTTCCCCAAACCGGAAGTAGTCATGTCCCCCTTGCACTTCCAAGGAGAGTTCACTAAGAATGTAATATCTGATTACAACTGCTCAATGCTACAACTAGCAAGAGACTTCAAATTACTCAAGCACAACTGCAAGAGATTTCCTATGCTCCTGAACACAGTCAAGAGACTTCCAATGCTCAAGCACAACTGCAAGAGACTTCTATTGCTCAAGCACACAAGCAAGAGACTTCTAATCAAACAGAATTACAAAGAAGTTTGTTTGAGTTTGAACACTTGATATACAATCAGTGGTGTTCATAATAAAAATCAGATACAGACTCTTAAGACTCTAGAATTTCTAAGATATGAACTTTGATAAGAAATTCTAAGTGACTTTAGATGCAGAACAATATCAACAGAGTTTGGCACTTGTCAATTGTTGTATGAGTCTTGTTTTTGTGTATTTCTGCATGTCCAACCAGCAGGTCTTCACTCCTTTATATAGAGGTGTGAAAGATACGTTGGAAATTGTCAGCACATTAAAATGAGTCGTTTGAAGCTTGATCAAAATCACCAATGATCTTTTGCCTGATATGGTTATTGTCCTATGAAGGATCAATTTCAAATGCATTCCTAGTCTGAAGGAACATTGCTGTAGGCATAGCTGTTATTCTTGTCTTGATGCAGAGACACAAACAGAGTAGTGGAAGAAGTGGTTGTACAGTTCGTACAATTGCCCTTTGTCAAAGCTCTTGAGAGAACAGGCATCTAATGCTTTCAAATTCTTTCAAATCGGCCGTTGCTTCACTCTTTTAGTCTTCTGCAATGCTGGACGAGATTAAATCCATTGAGCAGCCTTTGAAGCTTTAAGTCTCTCATCTTCTGATGAACTTCAGCTTCTGGTGATATTGCTTCTGACGAACTTGCTTCTGATGACGTCATCACTTCAGGAGCACTTGACTTCAGAATCACTTTTCTTCAGATGCTTCAAGCTTCCTTTTTGTTGATTCCTTTGCTCTCTTTTGTTCTTTCAGAACCTTATAAAACATGAAAATTTTGTCTATGGTCCTATACACTTGAAAAAATATTAGCATATCCAATTGACAATTTTTAATACCTTGTTATCATCAAAACTCTAAAGGGTAATAAGTGTTAAACACATTTTGTTCCAACAATCTCCCCCTTTTTGATGATTTCAAACACTAAAATGTTCAATTGTTGTTAATCTAATTAACAAGTTGACTTTAAGGGTATGAGGTTTGTAAGCTCCCCTTGAGTCTAATAGTACTCTAAGGTCAGGTTTGTAAGCTCCCCCTGAGTTCTATTCATGTTAATTAACTTCAGCATTTAAAAACGAAATAACACTCAGAATAATCTCACATTAATAGACTAAGAGATAAGAAGAAGGTCCTATTAATTTAACTTGATTAAAATTAAATTAATGGGGCTGAGAGCCTATAAATACTATATATCTACTCCCCCCTTTGTCATCAACAAAAAGTGTAAAATAAAGACAAAAAGAAAGAGATGAGGAAAACAGTGAGAAATTTTATAACATAGATAGTTCAGAAGCGCAAAATTAAGTTCAGAAGCACAAAATTAAGTTCAGAAACAGAAACATGCAAATGTACAGACAAAGAAATTAAACAAGCTAGGGGTGTGCAACTATGGTTTGGTTTGTTTTTGGAACATTTCCATCATTTCTTTGAGCATCTTGTTTGTTGTTTCTGCTTGCTGCTTCATTTCTTCTTTGAAAGCTTCATTGCTCCTGATCAAGTTTTCTTCTCTCATTCTTGCTTCTTCCAGCTTAGCTTCTGTAGATGTTTTATATTCAAGCAGTAGCAACTTTTGTTCTAGAAGCTCTTTCTTCAACTGCTTGTTCTCTTTTTCGAGTCCAGAGCTCCTTTGCACCCATTCCAACTCTGTAGAAGCTTGCTTGAGGTTTATCTTGTTCAACCAAGTTAGATCCAGCTCCTTAGGATGAACATAAGAAGGAATGACATCAGAGGCATTCCTGCCTTTTATGCACAGTTGAGTCTTCACTTGAGTTCTGCTGACCCTTACTTCTTGTAAGTTGTTGACAACCCCTTGCAACCAATCCTGGAGGTTGTTCTGAGCAATGTCTTGAGCATCAAGAGATGATCTTTGAAGTTCAGACATGACAAACTCAACTCTTTCTCTTAACCTCCTCCACTGCTTCTCATAGCTTTCTTCATGGACCAAGTTTTTTCTAGCTTCAACCAACTTGTTCAGCTCCTGAAATATGTTCTCACACACATCTGTTAATATAGTAAAATCTAGAAACAGGGTGGGTGGAGAAGGGACATTTGTAGATCTAGCAGGAGCACAAGTTTGAATGGATTGGTTTGAAGATGAAGGTTGGTCATTTGTATAGGTTTCAGAAGATAGGATGGGTTCAACAAAGAGAGTGTTGGTCTCATCAGGTTGATCAGGAACAAACTCTGAGATCATGGTAGAAGATGAGCTTGCATACTTATTAAGAAATCCAGGTTTGAACTAGGAATTAGTTTTCTCATCCTTACCATTAGAAGAATCTGAAATGATCATAAAGTCAGGTTCACTGATATGTTCATTAGAGGTTTAAGACTCAAGTGGTTCAACAAAAACTTGTTTAGGAACATGTTGTTCAAGAACAGGTTTTCTTTTCTTGGCTAGATTTCTCAATGCAATTCCAAATGAGATATTAGAGTGTGTTGCATTGAGATGATATGGTAGATATTCAGGATGAATGATAATGTCAGTGCAGGTAGATGAGGCCATTTGTAAGTTTGATGTTTGTTGTTGGGGGCTTTCTAAAGTAACTCCATCAGAAGCTACTTCAGAGGCTTTCTCTTGAGTAGGCTCATAGCCTGGTAATTCTCCTGAATAATGATTTACCAAATCATCTAGCACAGAAGGTTCAGTTGCTTGGGTGGTTGATTTTGGATGTGATGATTTAGAGAGATTTGCTGATTCAGACACTGCTGGTTCATCAACACCCTCTGCATCAGCAGGAAGAGATTGAATGGGTTCAATCATGGGTGGTTGAAGAGGATGATCAGCAGGTAGTCTTGCACATATATCCACTCTCATTTGAGACATCTCACCCATTCTTTCAAGAACAGATGGATACATAGGCTCAAATGTTTCATCACTTGGATTTTTCTTAAGTTTGGTGGATGGTGAAAGGCCTTTGTTTATGGTTGTATAGATTTTGTTCAAAGGAACATCATCTAAATCTGAGGAGTTTGAGATGGAGGTTGAGTGTGAAGGTGAGGCTGAACTAGATTTTATTTCTATAATATTAGCAGTGTGAAGAGAATCAGTATTACCTTGAGTAGCTTCTGAAAAAGCAGCTTCCTCCCTCTGAACTTCTTCAGCAGCCTTCACAGGTTCACCAGCACCTGAAGTTTCTTTTAGAGCACCAGCTGATGTCAACAAACTCCTAGCTTCAGTTGACACCCAATCTTGTACTTCATATGCAGCCTTAATCACTTCTTGCGCACTTACACCAACATCTTCCCTTGCTATGCTTGAAGCAAAAACTTCAATTTCCTTTGCAAGTTCCAAGACTTTCTTAAGTGCAGCAGCATCTGCAGCTTTCTTCCTTTTGATTTCTCTGGTTACCAAACCAGTTGCAACTTCTTCTTCTTCTGCAAGACTTGCTTCCTTCAGTTTTCTGATGACTTTCTTCCTTTTCTTCTTAGGAATGGTTAAATGAGCAGATTTAGGCTGTGAGGTTTCAACTGATTTACCACTCCTTGTTCTCTTGTTCAGAACCTTAGCAGGGTCTAGGTCCTGAACTTCTTCTAGGATAGATGGCCTATCAGAACCAGTTGCTTCTACTTGAGGAGCAACTTTGGCTTTCTTGGCTTTCTTCTTCTGAGGTTCAGAAGCTTCCTCATCATCATCAGCTTCTAAAAGGTATTCTTCCTTGGTTAACTTCCTTTTCTTTTTGGAAGCAACATGAAGAGCACCACCATACATTGTCTTTGGAATATCTTCCATCCTGATGGTTTCTCCAGTTGTTTCATAGTGCTTTAGGATGAAGTTAACTCTTACATCCAGAGGATCTTGCATGGAGATAGGAGGAAAATCTTCCATCAGGTTGGATACAACATCTGATTCCTTCAAATCTGTGTCCAGTTTCTTGTAATCCTTTTTTCTAATCAACTTCTTGTGCCTCAAAGTGCTCCCATTGATTATCTTGCCTATTACCGTGTCAAGCTGTTTATCAATGAAGATCTTTGTCTCACTTAGAGCACTCAAAATCACTCCTTGATGAAGGATTTCTGAAATAAGTCTTCGATAGGGAATCCAGGATCTCTCTATTGTTTGGCTTTCCCTTAGAGTCTTAATCATGTGCCTGAAAATGTACTTAGGCACATTTGCCTTCGTACTGGTCATGAAGAAGTGCAGAAGATTCTCATTTTGGATCTTCAGGAGCAGCTTGTGTTCCATACTCAAATCACAGTACTTTCCCTTCTTAGTACTGTTGAACATTGTCCTGTTCACCACCTCATTCCATGGACTTGTTTTGTTGTTGTCCAAGCCACTTATGAACCTTCCTTCAGATGCTGTCCTGGTTACCCAAGAAATCACTCTTTCTGAAATAAAAACTGGGATACCCATGATGCTCGATCTTATTTCAGTACAGGTGAAAGGTTTCAAACCCATTTCCTCTCTTGTTTTACCTTCCAGAGTGGGATCAATCAGGACTTTTTCTTGTTCTTCTAACTTAGCAGCTTGACAGTCGTAGACATGTGCTCTAACCCATAAGTGCCTTACTAGGTTCATGTAGGTTGGACCATTCAGCATGTCGAAGTAGTTAATGAGGTCCTGAGCCTCATAATATTTCCTGATGTTACAACCATGGTGTGCTAGAGATGTGAAGTCCACAGGGTTCTCAACTTGAACGTTAAGTTCCCATTCTTCTAACGATATAGTTCTTCCCTTAATTTCATATGCAGGTGCTTCTTGTATGGACGATTCTGGAACTGAACTTGAGGATGCCATTGATGTTGAAGAGAATTTTTAGGTTTCTAGGTTTTTGATTGAAGAAGATGGATTTTCGGAGAGTTTCAGTGTGAAAGTAGCAAGTGTAGGTTGTGAAGTGAGTAGTGTGTGTTTTCGTCTAAGTGTTTTTAGCAAAAACGATTGCAATTTAGAAGGGGACAAACAAACACAACATTAATGACCTAGGGGGCGCGAGATAGTACATTCAAAGCATAATTTCATCATTGCTCTCTTACGTTATACCTAATACACTTAAGCCATGTCAGAAGATCTCAGAGTAACTGCCAAGTTAGTGGGACATGTGTTACCAAAAAGTAACTTCCAACGTTTCCACAAAGTCCAGCTTCTGGAGTTCAGATGCTGATTTCATCTTCAGAAGCACATTTTCCTCAAAACCTCAGTAAAGAGCTTCTGATGGACTATAGCTTATCAACGACTTCAGAACCTAAATTCCTATTCAGGGGCAAGCAGATTTAATCAGACACAAAGTGCATGTTCAAATTTTTCTTTATAAAATCAAATTTATCCACAGTTAAAGGCTTAGTAAATATACCAGCCCATTGATGTTCAATATCAATGAATTGTATATCTAAAATTCCTTTTTGAACATAATCTCTAATAAAGTGGTGTTTGGTTTCAATATGCTTTGCCTTTGAATGTAGAATTGGATTCTTTGACAAACAAATAACAGCAGTATTATCACAATAAATGGGAATACTGTTAGCATTTATTTGATAGTCTTCCAACTGATGTTTCATCCAAAGTAGTTGTGTACAACAACTTGCAGCTGAGATGTATTCTGCTTCTGCTGTAGACATAGCAATAGTTGCTTGTCTTTTGCTTGCCCAGGATATCAGATTCTCACCAAGAAACTGACAGTTTCCACTGGTTGATTTTCTTTCAATCCTATCACTAGCATAATCAGCATCACAGAATCCAACCAACTTATAATCTAAGGATTTCCTGTAGAGGAGTCCAAGATTTGTTGTTCCTTTCAGATACCTGAAGATTCTCTTAACAGCAGTTAAATGAGATTCTCTAGGATCTGATTGGAATCTTGCACACAAGCATACACTAAACAAAATATCTAGCCTAGATGCAGTGAGGTATAACAAAGAACCAATCATACCTCTATATAGCTTCTGGTCTACCTTTCTTCCAGTATCTTCTTTGCTTAAGGTGCAAGTTGGATGCATTGGACTATTCATCACTTTACAATCTTCCAGCTTGAACTTCTTCAGAAGCTCCTTTGTATACTGTGTTTGATGAACATATACTCCATCTTTGCATTGATTGACTTGAATTCCAAGGAAGAACTTCAAGTCTCCCATCATGCTCATTTCAAATTCATCCTACATTAACTTAGAAAATTCCTTGCAAAAAGATGCATTAGTAGAACCAAATATTATATCATCAACATATATTTGCACAACAACAATATCTTTCTCAAGAGTCCTTCTGAAGAGTGTTGTGTCAACTTGACCTCTTTTAAAATCATTTTTAATCAGGAAATTACTTAGTCTATCATCCCAAGCTCTGGGAGCTTGTTTCAAGCCATATAGTGATTTCTTAAGTTTATAAACATGGTCAGAATGCTTAAGATCCTCAAAACCAGGAGGTTGCTTGACAAATACTTCTTCTTCTATGACTCCATTAAGAAATGCACTCTTGACATCCATTTGATATAATATTATGCCATGATTCACTGCATAGGATAGAAGTAACCTGATTGCTTCCAAACTTGCAACTGGAGCAAAAGTTTCAGTATAATCAATGCCTTCTAGTTGACTGTAACCTTGAGCAACAAGTCTAGCTTTGTTTCTGATTACTTCACCTTTTTCATTAAGCTTGTTTCTGAATACCCATTTTGTTCCAATAATGTTCTTCTGTTGAGGTTTGGGTACCAGATCCCACACATCATTTCTTTGAAACTGATTGAGCTCTTCTTGCATAGCTAGTATCCATCCATCATCTGAAAGTGTTTCATCAACTGTAGTAGGTTAAATCACTAATAACAATCCTATCATAGACTCTTCTTTTCTGAAATATGATCTTGTTCGTCTAGGACTCTATTTGTTTCCAATTATTTGATCCTCAGGATGTGAAGACTTGTACTTTAATGTATTCTTGAATTGATTAGCTTGCTGAGAGCCATCTTGAGCTTCTGAAGTGGGTTGAGTTTCTGGACAATCTTCAGATTCAATAGTCTAATCAGGTTCTGAAGTGTCTTCAGGAACATGTATATCTGCAAAACTTTCATCTTGCTATGGAGTTTCATTTCCAGGCTCTTTGTCATCAAATTTAATGTGCATTGATTCTTCAACACAGAGTGTCTCTGAATTATACACTCTGTATGCCTTTGACCTTTCAGAGTAACCTAAAAAGATTCCTCTTTGGGCCTTGGCATCAAATTTCTTTAGGTAGAGCTTGTTATTCAGAATGTAACAAGTACATCCAAATTGATGAAAGTAAGAGATATTGGGTCTTCTTCCCTTGAAGAGTTCATATGCTGTTTTCTCCAAGATAGGTCTGATATAGATTCTATTTTGGACATAACATGTTGTATTGACTGCTTCTACCCAGAAATGTTTAGCTAAATTATTTTCATGAATCATGGTTCTTGCCATTTGTTGTAAAGTTCTATTCTTTCTCTCAACAACCCCATTTTGCTGTGGAGTTCTAGGAGAAGAGAATTCATGTATAATTCCATGTTTTTCACAAAAAGTTTCAAATGGATCATTTTCAAACTCTCCACCATGATCACTTCTTACTTTTAAAACATTCATTTCTTTTTCAGACTGAATTTGAGTGCAGAAGTTACTGAATACATCATAAGCATTATCCTTACTTCTCAGGAATTTAACCCAGGTCCATCTGCTGTAATCATCAACAATAACCAATCCATATTTACTTCCATACGAGGATGCAGTGTTAACTGGTCCAAATAAATCAATATGAAGTAATTCTAAGGGTCTGGAGGTAGAGACAATGTCTTTTGTTTTAAAGGATGATTTCACAATCTTCCCTTTTTGGCATGCACCACAGAGTGCATCTGAATGATAATCAATATACGCAGGCCTTTAAGAAGTTGTAACTTACTAAGCTTAGAGATTAATCTCCAGTTAGCATGTCCCAACCTTCTATGCCATACCCATTTCTTATCATTCACTGATAGAAGGCAAATTACCTTCTGATCAACCAATTCAGAGAAGTTTATTTTGTAGACATTCTCTATTCTCTTTCCCTTGAATACTATGGAGTTGTCATCCTTGTTGATTACTGTGCAGTTGGTCTTTCCAAACATCACATCATAACAATTGTCACAAAATTGACTGATACTCAATAGGTTATGTTCAAGACCATCTACCAACCACACATTATTGATAGAGATAGAGGAATTACCAATAGTTCCTATGTTGGAACAAAGGGTGTTTCACAAGTCACCTATTGAGTTTTGACAATAACAAGGTATTAAAAATAATCAATTGGATATGCTAAACAATTTGTTCAAAGTGTACAGGATCCATAATC
>Ga0228711_1011970_pt1 | contig 10801 bp, 6 predicted proteins | sample MedpolnodulmetaG_2_FD_177996 | JGI IMG/M metagenome (GOLD analysis project Ga0228711, IMG submission 177996) | Root nodule microbial communities from Medicago polymorpha collected in Santa Monica, California, United States - brown nodules | ecosystem: Host-associated > Plants > Roots > Nodule...
GAATAACAAATTAATGCACCAAACCCATCTCATAACTATCTTGCCAAAAGGAATTGTAAGCATGTTCCTCCATATCAAACCCATCATCACAAACCAGAAAATGATTAACCATCACATCCTTCTCATCTCCACAAGACTCAATATCTCCCCAATTACTTCCATCATTAAATTGAAAGGATGTCATCAAATCCATATCCACCCATTCCACCCCAAAGTCATATCCCTCCTCCATCACTTGTCCATTGTTCCATGATTCACTATAATTTTCTTCACAATTATTCTTCAATTGTGATCCTAAACATGTTGAATTATCATGACCATCCATCTTGCTTTCACTTATTTCAGCCTCAAAAGATCGTATTAAACTATCTAACCTTTCATCGTTATTCTCATCACATGGTAACTCTTCCATTAGTGACATGAGAAGATCACCCTTGATTTCCACATCACGATCAAAAGTTTCACAAACTTGAGAAGCCATTTTGCTAATTAAATTGGTTTAATTTGCTTGTGAATTTGAAGAAGATCAAAGGAGAAAAAGGATGAGCAATAATAGAGAGAATAGAGAATATAAAAGAAGCAAAAGGCTTAAGATGAATTGATTGTATGACCAAGGGAAGTTAGGGTTTTATATAGGCACTCATGAGGTGCCACGTCACTTCAAGAAGGGAACATTACACCCATCATGACCCAAACAGTCATGTGCATACAAAAATAATTATATGGATATGGGTGATCATGTTGCATAACAAATTAGCATTATTATGGTATAAAATTAAAGTTGTGCAATAAGGATGGTTCGAAGTGAGCAAGATATTGTGGAGATAGTAGAATCCAACCGAATACCTCAATTGAATGTGGGTGGGACAAGGATACATGAAAAAACAAACCTTTCAGTGACTCAATTAACGTCAAGTTGCAATAACAAAAAGGGAATAGTCTAAATAAATAAGGTTTATCTAACATGTTCAATAATAATGAATGAATGAACTTTTTTTTTAAGAGAATGAAAGAACAAGTTTTAAGGATTCTATAGGAATTAATATTTATTACAAAACATAGGTACGTATGTACTCTTATGGTTCTTAACTAAACTATCAAACCATTTCTTTAAATCTATAATTTAACTAATTTTCCTCAAAGTTGGTTGTAATAAAAAATAAATGTATTTTGGTCAAGAAACATACAAAAAATACCAAAAGAAATGCACCTAAGTTTTATCCAATATTTTTCTACATAAAGGAACCTTCACCAATTAACCTACAATATCCGATGTTTCATTTTTTTTTTCTTCTGGTGTTAAGCCTCCGGTCCTCAGAAAAAAGGGTTTATGATAATCTAAAATTCTACTGAAAGGTATGTAAAATGTGACTATCAAGTATTCCAATTTTATAACAATAAGACACACAAATAACATGATTTAATTAGTTTAGAGCCTTGCTAACAAGTACCCTTAGGGCATTTGAGATTCGAAAATGGAAACAATTGATAACCTTCATGTTGAAAAAGTTGTTTTTTTGATGTTTCACTATGTTGAATATCTCCATTTTAAATTTTTTACTAAATGTCCTTAGCGCACTTGTTAGCATTTCCCTTTTATTTATAATCATTATTCTTTTGGTATGAAAGTTAGGATATGTTATCATCCAAAGTTAGGTGATTTTGGCCGGACATTGTTTCTGATATAGCAGGGCAAATAAAACAAAAATAATCGATAGAAACTAGAGAGTAGTAGTGAATATTATCAAATATATGAAATAAAAAAAAGAGTTACAAGTTTCAGAGCAAAGCTCTTCATCAAAATCTCTCTCTTCTGGCCCTAAAAGGCTACTGATAGAGGATAATACTTGAGTGACATTGTGATTGGTGATATTGGCCAACCACAATGTCACACGTGTACAAAGAAACAAAAAAATATTATGAAAGAGAAAGAAGAAAGACACTTGTGGTATTGTGGTTGGCCAATGTCACAATGTCACCAACCACAATGTCACCCAAGTGTTACCCACTGATAGATAATCTAATTCCTTACCTAGAACTCCTTCTACACTCTAACTTATATAAAATACTACCAACGGGATATTTCTCGATAATGTCTTTACTAGGAAGTATCTTCAAAGATATCTTTATTGCTCCTATGAAGATATTCTCTGAAAATATCTTCTTAGTAGTAATAGAGATATTCTATGTCCTCGTGAGCTTAGCTCAATTGGTATGGACAATGCATAATATATGTAAGGTCCGAGGTTCAAATCCTGGCCACCAAAAAAAAAAAATAATAGAGATATTCTATGAAGATATCTTCTTAGTTACTTAAACATCTTATCCCAAAATCCAACATGTTATTTTTTAAATTTACATCATAAATCTTTTTTAGGGAAAATTTAGGTCAAAATTAAAAGAAACTCTAAAACTAACTAATAATTTTTGTTGGACAATTTTCTGCTGCGAATTTGAGAAATTCCTCTATAGAAGCATGTGAATCGTTTTCTAAAGCAATTTTTGGTTAACTGTGAAGTGTGTCAACTTCAATCACAAATAAATATATGATCATTGTCGATCATGATATGTTGTTGAATTAATTGATAATCTTAACAACCTTAATCGTGTGAGAGTGGATTTCCTACGACGTTTGAGTTTGAAAAAGGGTGAGATGTTGAAAGTGAATAAAAGAGAAAGAGAAATGCTAGGAACACTCTCTTTCTAGCACTCTCTCTAACACTCATTCTCTTATTGGATGAAATCCATGCGAGTATCACCTACCCACATGGATTTCATCCAATAAGAGAGTGAGTGTTAGAGAGAGTGTTAAAAAGAGAGTGTCCATAGCACTCCTCAAAGAGAAAATAGTAACATGAAAGCAAGTAATATAGGACACTAGTAATACATGTTCGGGTTGATATAGGTACATGTATAATTGTTACAATTGTGTTGAAGTTTTTATTTGGTGTGAACTTTTTAATATTGACGTGCTCTTTTACTTGTTTTCCATAATATTCTATTTCACTTGAGATTGTATTAAAACAACTAATGACTTTCTTGAACATCTTTTATATTTAGAGTTATACGCATTTGATAGACACAAATGCACACATGGATACGAATTAAACTATCACACACGTGCACACACACAAAATAGGGCGCTAAAATCATAATTCATAGAAGGCACTCAAAATTACTCTCTCATCCTAAATTTAATTTCAGATAACGTCTTCGTCCTTTATTTTTATTTTTTTTCACGACATTTTTATCCTTTTGATCAATATGCATATGGATTTTCAAGATTTAAATTTATGATTTTATTTCGATATGAGCTCTTAGTATTCAAATTTATGGTCCTTCACTCATATTTTCATATGAATTTTAATTTTGATGGTTGAAAATTCATAAGCAAACAAATCAAACGAAAATTAAATGACGTGAAAAAAAAGATGAAAACGAAATCGTTATTAAAAGTAAGTTAAGCGACGGCAAAAATATTCTGCTTAATTAAAATGAGCTAGTCATATGCTTTGTTTTTGTCCATTACAAAATTGACATGTGATTAAGAGACTCATATTTTGATTTCCAAATTCATAAACTGTTTTTGTATATACTCTCAGCCCAATTACATTTAAAAAAAACAAAAGTTTGACAATTAATTACAAAACATGACTATAGTATATACATAAGCAATAACAAATTAATGCACCAACCCAAACTCATAATTCTCTATCCAAAAGGAATTGTAAGCATGTTCTTCCATATCAAACCCATCATCACAAACCATTAAATGATCAACCATCACATCTTTCTCATCTCCAAAAGACTCTATAGCCTCCCAACTTCTATCATCAAATTGGAAGGATGGCATCAAATCCATATCCACCCATTCAACTCCAAAGTCAAGTCCCTCCACCACTTCTTCTATGTTCCATGATTCACTACAATCTTCAAAATTGCTCTTCAATTGTGATCCTATGCAAGTAGAATTATCATGGCCACCCATCTTGTTTTCACTTATTTCAGCCTCAAAAGATCTTATTAAACTATCTAACCTTTCATCATTCTCATCACACGGTAACTCTTCCATTAGTGACATGAGAAAATCACCCTTGATTTCCACATCATTAGCAAAAGTTTCACAAACTTGGGAAGCCATTTTGGCACAAATAATTAAAATGGTTTTAATTTGTTATGACTTTGAAGAAGAAGAAAAGATGAACAATAGTAAAGAGATAGAGAAAAAGGCTTAAGATGAATTGATTGTATAAAGAATTTTGAGTTTTATATAGGCATTCATGAGGTGGCACATCACTTCAAGTAGGGGACATTACATCCATCATGACCCAAATCGTCATGTGCACTTATATGGATATGGGTGATCATGTTGCAAAACCAATTAGCAATATGGTATAAAATTAAAGTAGTGCAATAATGGATAAAGAAATATATTATGTACGTAACGTGTGGTCTGGCAATAAGGATGGTTTGAAGTGAGCAAGATATTGTGTAAATCGTAGAATCTGACCCCAATATCTCAATTGAATGTGGGTGGGACAAGGAAACATGAAAAAGCATAGCCTTTCACTGACTCAATTAACGTCAAGTTGCAATAACAAAAAAAAAAGGAATAGTGTTCTAAATAATAATAATAATGAATGAATGAACGAACGAGTTGTTAAGGAATCCGTCAATGTTTTAAGACAAAACTTAAATGTATTTTGTTAGGAATTTTTTTATGATTTTTAACTAAACTATCAATGATATCTTCAAATGAATAATTTTCTCAATGTTAGTTATAATAAAAAAGTATAGTATTTTAGTTAAGAAGCATATGAAAACATACATTTTGTCAAAAAAAAAATGCATATAAGTTTTATCTAGTATTTTATAACATAAAGGAACCTTCACCAATTCACCAGCAATATACAGTGTTCCAATTTTTTAACAATAACACACAACTGATAACATGATTTTGTTTATAGTCATTATTCTTTGAGCAATGATATATGAACATTTAAAAATCAACAACTTTTAGACAACTAGTATAAAAATACATCAATTTATAACTATTGATGTGACCATAAGAGAGAGAAACAACTAATTAAAAAATGATATAGTATCTATACAGTATATATATACGATGTTGGACAACCAAAAGGTTGTCAGTATATCATTTCTCTTATTCTTTTGGTGAGAAAGCAGATGTTAGGATTTAGCTTCTCTTCATTAAAAATTCTTTCAATTTTGTTTCTACTATTCCCAGTTTTTTGATTTTTTTATTCGTTTTTTATATTAAATTAAAGTTTATTCTATAATATTTTCATTTCTTACTAATAATTAATAAGAATTACTAGTAAGAATATGAATATAATAAGAATTTTATTCTATCTATTAGAGAATATAGAATATATTTATTAATAAATATATTCTATATTTTGAATTGGTTAGTCAATTGAAAGATTCCCCAAGTTTCTTAGATAGAATTTCAACCAACAAACATTAGAGAAAAAAATAAGAATTAAATTATCAAGAAAAATGGTTGCTGTATTTTAATAATGAAGAAAAATATCAAATCTGAGATGTTATCATCCAAAATCAGCTTAACTATTCATTTTGGCCATCCATTAATTTTTGGGTTAAATATGTTTTTGGTCCCTATAAAATTGACACCTTTTAAGTTTAGTCCTTACTTAATTTTAATAGTTCTTTTAGTCCCTAAAAAAAAATTCTGCACTCAGTATTACTCCATCCTCAATTCACTTTTAATTTAAAAGATGTGCAACAAATTAGTCATTAGTTGTTTTAATAAACCCCAAGCGAAATAAACTATTATGGAAGGCAAGTGAAAGAGCACATCAATATTGAAAATTTCACACCAAATAAAAACTTCAACCCCAGTTATAAGAAAATTAGTTATACATGTACCTCTATCAACCCGAACATATATCACTAGTATCCTATATTACTTGCTTTCATGTTACTATTTTCTCTTTAATCCACTTTCGACATCTCACCCTTTTTCAAACACAAACTTTGTAAAAAAATCCACTCACGATTAAGGTTGGTAAGATCAACAACTAACAATATCTTAAGATCGACACTTATTATACATTTATTAAGGATTCTCTCCATTTATCAAAATAAAAGGAGGATACAATTTAAAGAGAGATAGACATAAAAAAGGTAGTAAATGCTGAATAAATGGGTTTCACCATCATTAGTTATTGTATACTCTTTTCAATATTTTTTGTGTCTATATCTTCTCAGATGGAGGAAATGGAGAGAATTGTAAATGAAGAGGATCTCAACTCGAAGTTGACACACTTTATAGTTTAACCAAAAATTGAGGTAAAAAAACGTGTCTCATGTAGGGATGACAATTGGACCCAGGCTCGGTGGATACCCGCAAAAAATACCCACAATGGGTAGGTAAAACCCCACTTTTATGGGTATGGGCTTGGGTCCAGGTAATTACCCGCAAATTTATATGGGTATTGGTGCGGGTAAGGGCACTATACTACCCAGCCCCACAACTTGCATGTACATATTTATATAATATAATAAATACTTTAATTATTTTTGGTGTACAATTATTTAATTTATTTAGCTATTTAAGCCTAAACCTAAACGTAAAAACTAATACGGTAATCGTTTCATCCTTACCTTCATAAGCTCATGAGCTACAAATTTATGATTTAAATCAATTTGATGTTTATTTTAGCATGCACTTTTTTATATGTATTTTGAATGTTTTTATTTTAATTTTCGAGGAATATTTTGGATTTTTTTTATTTGGCCAAATACTATGATTTCTACTATTTTATTAGTTGCTTTAAAAAAAATTGGATCTTAGTTTTATTTCAATTGTGATGCTTTTTATTGTCTTTTCATGATTAAAGTGTGGGTAATGGGTACAGGTATGGGCACTTAGATGCCCGTAGGGTATGGGGAAGGACACTAAAGTTGTTACCCACGAGAATACAGACATTTTTTATAAACGCAGGTATAGGAAAGGGTACTATAGTACCCTACCCATTGGATACCCATTGGCATCCCTAGTCTCATGTGTTTCTATTGAAGAATTTCTCAAATCTGCAACAGAAAATTTTCCAACCTAAATTATTAGCTAGTTAGTTTTAGAGTTTGTTTTTAATTATGGGGTAGATTTAAAAAAGTGAACATGCTTGGTACGACGAATTTTGCTTAATCAAAATAAGCAAGTCATATGCTTTGTTTTAGCCACTACAAAACTTACATGTGATTAAGAGACTCATTTTGATTTCCAAATTCATAAACTGTATTTGCATATAATCTCATCCCAATTAGATATAGTAAAAACAAAAGTTTGACAATTAATTACAAAACATGACTATAGTCTATACCTAAGCAATAACAAATTAATGCACCAACCCAATCTCATAATTATCTTGCCAAAAGGAATTGTAAGCATGTTCCTCCATATCAAACCCATTATCACAAACCATTAAATGATCAACCATCATTTCTTTCTCATCTCCAAAAGACTCAATAGCCTCCCAATTTCCTTCATCAAATTGGAAGGATGGCATTAAATCCATATCCACCCATTCAACTCCAAAGTCATGCCCCTCTACCACTTGTTCTATGTTCCATGATTCATTATAATCTTCTTCAAAATTGCTCTTCAATTGTGATGCTATGCATGTTGAATTATCATGGCCACCCATTTTGCTTTCACTTATTTCAGCCTCAAAAGATCTTATTAAACTATCTAACCTTTCATCATTACTCTCATCACATGGTAACTCTTCCATTAGTGACATGAGTAGATCACCCTTGATTTCCACATCATAAGCCAAAGTTTCACAAACTTGGAAAGCCATTTTGGTACAAATAGTTAAAATGGTATACTTTGTTTATGACTTTGAAGAAAAGAGGAGAAAAAGGATGAACAATAATAGAGAGGAATAGAGAATAGCTAGTGAAAAAGTCTTAAGATGAATTGATTGTATGAGGGAATTTTGGGTTTTATATAGGCACTCATGAGGTGGCCCATCACTTCAAGTAGGGGACATTACATCCATCATGGCCTAAACAGTCATGTGCACATGAACACACAAAAACAATAAGTATATGATATGGGTGATCATGTTGCATATCAAATTAGCAATATGGCATAAATAATTAATTAAAGCTGTACAATAAGTTAGATAAAGAAATATGGATGCATAATGTACGTGTGCTCTGGCAATAGGGACGGCTCAAAGTAAGCAAGATATTGCGGAAACCATAGAATCTGACCTTAAAACATCAATTGAGGGTTGGGTGGAACAAGTAAACATGAATATATAGACAAAACTTTTTTTTATTTTGATACGAAATGCAACCCCTTTACAATGAACCAAACATCAAGTTGCACATAAAGAGACTTAGATGAAATGGTAAAAAATCTCTTCTAAGTTGTACCCAAAAAAAAAAAAAAAATCTTTTGTTCGAATTATTATGTAGTTGTACGCAAAAAAATATCCGATTATTAAAAAAAAGTCAAATAATTTAGATTTAGATTCAAACACATAAAGCTTCTCACCAATTACCCGACAATAGTGTATTATTTTCCAATTTGATAATAACCACACACAACAGGTAATATGATTTTGTTTATAATTTCTTTAGCAAAAAAATTGATTTTGTTTACAATCATGAGTTTTTTGGTATCAAAGTTAGATATTATCATAATACGATGATTCCATTTTATAAACACTCTTACTTTTATCACATATATAAAAAAATGGTTAGTTTTTGTCAAAAAAATAAAATAAAAATGGTTAGTGAATTTTAAGCATCCATTTATACTTCCTAAAAAAAAAGTATCCATTTATTTATACGTCAATTTTTCTAAACAGATTCATTGCTTAATAATTGATGAATAATTAGTCCACTCTTTAGGAATCCATTATATCATATATCTTGTCATTTTCCTAGTCACAAAACTTAGGAATCCAAATAGAGCAATTGATTGATTTTTTTTTTTTAAAGAAGAACAATTGATTGATGAAAATAAAATAATCAATAATCAATCATACTATATATATAGTAAGGTTTTTTTATGCCACATGTCGTTTCCACTTTTATTCTCAATGTTTTCTTATTTTTAAATTTTTTATTAGTATAGATACCAGCGATGCCTGGGTTAATTATTATAAACAAATTTTTGTAATTATTATAAACAAATTTTTGTGCATAGGCACATATATAAGTATGATTTTTTTATCATGTGCAAATTTGCAGATGTTAACAAGTTTAAAAAAAGTAAGTTTGCAATAAAACACTACTAGAAATCATCATTTTTCCTGCGGATTTTCCAGTGGAAATCATTCCGTAGGAATTCCTGAGGATTTTGCTTACTTGGGAATTTTTATTATATTTATTATATTATTATTGTCATCGAAAAAGATAAATATGGTTTTTTGAGTTTTTTACATTGGAAATTCACACACACACACACACACACACACATATATATATATATATATATATATATATATATATATATCTGTATAATATCCTTTGTAATTTATACGCAAATTTCTATTAAATATCGTTGATAATCTACACTCGTTAGCGCAATAAAAAGAGCATAAATATGGGCACGTGAATACCCGTCTTTTCGCTAGTGATCTATAAGAGTAATTAGTCTAATTTAATGATATTGCTAAACAAATATTAGTCTAAGATATTGGACTGTCCTACTAAAACAAAATTAACTGAAACATGAACAATATAAATAACCTTGTTAGTTTTTAACCGATCTTTATGTCAAGTCAGTAGTTTGCTTGAGAAGTCTTGCCTCTTGTCTATGTTAGTTTATGTTTTTGGGTATTTCAGAAAATATTAACACCTTTTTTCAATTCAGCCTTACTGTCATCAATCATGACTCTTTTTTCTCTACCCTAGACACTACTAGAAACTCGATTTTCCTGCGGGTTATCCTAAAATTTCCGCAGGAAACCTGTTTCCTGCGGATTTTGCCTAGGATTAAGGTTCCCAGGTAATACCTTCGTGGGTAATTGTTTCATGAGGATTTTAGGAACCAAAGGAAACTCACCTGCGGAAATTTCCTAAGGAAATTAGACAATAATCCGCAGGAAATATTCAGTCAGTGTTTGAGGAGTTTTCCTTGCCCGAACATACTCGCAGGAATTTCCGCAGGAAACGATTTATAGAGATAAATATACCGCAGATAAATCCGCAGGAAATGGTTTGATATTAATAAAAAAAAATTATACAAATTAATGCATTCCAGAACGATATAAATATATATTATAGAAAGATACAATTTTTAAACATTTTAGCAATTTGAACAAAAGAACAATTGCACTTATCAAACAGAAACACACATGTCTCTTTATAGTTGAACCTCCAATTACCCAATTGCTAATGTCTCATACCTCTAAAAGTCTGTTCCATATAATAAATACAAGTATCATAGTTTGCTCCATGTTTTGACAAGTAGAACTGAAAGTAAAAATTCATGAATAGTAGCAAATGTTGCAACTAAAAGTATATCCTATTGACAAAAGAGACACGGCTGTAAAAGGAAAACTCTCATCGAAGCTCAAAGCCGAGAGGAAATCAATCACACAACTTGGTAGTTCTCTGTTAACAATTGTGTTCTCTGAGCATGTTTAGGAGGATTACCAGCCTCAACTGGTATGATATTCCAAACCTGCAAAGAGAAGCAAGGTATTTTGTTAAGATCCCATTACATCATTATTCAAGCAATAACATGTCATATATCATCAGTAACTGCAGATGACAAACGGTAAAAGGGGCTGAA
>Ga0228711_1011973_pt1 | contig 10801 bp, 10 predicted proteins | sample MedpolnodulmetaG_2_FD_177996 | JGI IMG/M metagenome (GOLD analysis project Ga0228711, IMG submission 177996) | Root nodule microbial communities from Medicago polymorpha collected in Santa Monica, California, United States - brown nodules | ecosystem: Host-associated > Plants > Roots > Nodule...
CATGTTAGGACAATGTTATTGCCTATGTCAACCAAAACTTTTAAGTGTAATAAAATGTCAGAACAAGATATCAAGGAATATTGAAGAACTTGCATACTTAGAAAGACAAATAGGTCCACTTTGGGACGCAAGGGCATTGTAATGAAGGGTCACACGATGTTGTCATTATTCCATTTAAAAACCATATAACCAAACTTACACAACAACCTCTCCACTCCAAACATATTCCTAACAATATTATAAATTAAGAGTACATGTTAATGATTAAAGAAAATATCATATCTAATGTAATACAATGCAGTATATAAATGTTTGCTTATTGGAATTAAAGTTCATTATAGATGTAATACAAAATATAGGAATAAGTATTTTCTCAGCCGAACAAGAACAAACAATACAAGCAAACTTTCATCATTCAACAAATTTGCAACAACCACTGCATCCTATATAACACACATACAAAGCATTTTCTTTTTGTAAACTGGAAGGATTTTTTGTTTTGTTTTGTTGTAGAAACAGGAAAATATGACAGATATATTCCAAGTCTAAAAAATGGTAAATGGTAAGGGTTTTAAAGCAATATTTCCGTGTAGTTTAATATATAGTATATGTCTATATATGAAATCAACATTATGCAGCTTCCTTAAGCTTCTTTGTGATGGTGGCAAGATATTTTCCTTGATGGAATGCTTGCTGCAATTCAAGCTCACTTGGCTGTCTTGAACCATCGCCGGCGTATGTTCCTGCACCATATGGACTCCCACCTTTCACTTGCTCCATCTCGAACATGCCGGCTCCGAATGTATAACCGATTGGAACAAATATCATTCCATGATGAACCAGCTGAGTAATAGCAGTAAGCGCTGTAGTCTCTTGTCCGCCGCCTTGAGAACCGGTGCTGTAGAAGATTCCGGCAGGCTTGCCTGCAAGCGATTGTGCTTTCCACAAACCACCAGTAGCATCTAGAAAAGCTTTGAATTGAGCAGCCATCATTCCAAATCTTGTTGGGAAGCCAAAGACAAAACCATCACCCTCAGACAGTTCATTTGGTGTGATGAGTGGTACATCACTCTTGGGTGGTGCACTCATCTTACCAAGCACCTCCTCTTGCAGTGTCTCAGGCACCTGATCACAGGTTAAGTACAGTTAGCACGTAAGCACTGATTTTTAAATGATGAAAATGTTCACAACCTTCACTTACAATATAAAATAAGTCGGCATTCTTTGTCAAATTTAGCAAGATTATTATGGTTTTTTAGAGTATACTAGAAATAAAAACACAAGTACTATTCGGATATCAAAGGCAAGAGATCTTCCTTCATTTCGCAATTATATATAACTATCTTAAAGCTCAAAGATAACATGATATGGGGCCTGTTTGGATTGGTTTATTCTAGTTTATCTACAGTATAAATACTTGTGAAATTGTTTGGTAGAGCTTGTAGAAACAACTAACATACTCATAAGCTCTCCATAATAGTTTTTGGAAACAACTTATGTGAAAACAGTCTGACTTAATTTTATCTTTAGTTATAGAAAAAGTTTATACATAAGCACTTATATGATAAGCGTTTATGCTATAAGAACGTAATTAAGTTCTTTATCCAAACAGGGCCATGGTCACAACAAAGGAACTTAGCCAACAAAACATTTAATCAGCCATGTAACAGCTGAATGGCATGAACAATGACATTAAGTTCAAAACCAACTATGGACCTTAAATAATAGTGTAATTGGAGTTTGAAAAACAACTCTTTACTTTTTTAACACATTTATGTGCTCTATGGACAAATCAGCCTTAGCTCAGGAACTGATGTTGCTCAATTATATGACACACTATGGAATGCAGAAGGAAATGTAAATTTGGTAACACAAATACTTGCCTGCCATAGTTTAGCCTCAACGCCTTCCACAGAAGCAGCACCCTTCTTTATTTCTTCTGCTAGTTTCTCCACATGTCCATACATGGAGTAGTACCTGTGAAAACAACATAAAATAACATTTTTAATTAAAACTTGCAGGAGCATGTTCTTGAGTTCACTTTATTTAGGAAATCAAAGATGAATTGAGAGAAATTGTTATGCAACTATTAAAATGCGATCAGAACCAGCCGAGAAATGATTATGAACTTCATTCAACTTTAAAACCATAATAATGTGTAATGCAATATTAATAACCTAGTATTACTCACTAACTAGTAAAAATTTCCACACTTATTTTGAGAAATGATAAATTTACTTGAAACTTAAAGTTCAGGGTTTGATCCCTAATCGTTCAACCCCTTAAATGGATCTCAGTTACGCTGTGCACGAAGGATATCTTTGGTTTACCAAAAAATATACAGTTGAACTTGAAAGGAGTGGAATTAGTTTATTAACAAACCAAATAGAAGGATTTCATAGTTTCCTTTTCTACTACCTCTCCCTTGAGTTCTTTCTAAATTGAATAACAACTTGTCTAGTCGACATCAACAAATACATTTGACAGTTAAATGTTTTTGGCATTGCAAAAGAAATGATGATTTATCATTGAAACAAGTTAATCTATTAAACCTTTTATGAACCAAGCAATCGGGATGAGGGCATTAACATCGGTGCCCCAACTCATTGCTACTCTTCATTGAGTGTACAACGAAAACTATAGCAACCAATATTCACACTTTCTTGATGATTTAGTGTAAAATTGCAAATCATCAATACTTTTAACAATTAAAAATCAGCACATTCCCAAATATATGATCTTTGTGAGAAATCTAAATGTAAACACATCAAGTACATATTCTTCTTATTTAAGATGATCAACACAGAAAATTGCAAAAGTACATACACAAAGAGTCTTTAAATGGAATAATTTCAATTGACTTATTTTTCTCACAAATATTAATCCAAATCAAATTTGGAAGTGTTCTTTTTGTGGCAGAGAATGGTTCCAATTAGAACCAAACAAAATGCAGAACAAGCCAAACACACCAAAATGGATTCTATGTCATCACTCATCAACAAATTCAGCACCATTCTTGAAAAAACAGAACCAAAAGATCAAAGAAAACCAATACTCTTTCTATAGAAAAAATCACAGCCTAAAACAAAAATGCATTAGATCAAAGAAAAATCCAAAAACTCAAAGATCTTAAGTGAATTTTCAAAAAGGTTTGAAATTTAATAACCCATTTGAAAATTAAACAAAACCCAGTAAACAAAATCCAATCTTGATCAGCATGAATGAAAAGTCACAGTACAAAAAAAGAAGAAAAAAACAGCAATAACAACAAGAACAACACAAATTAGAGATTAACAAAGATAAACAAAGTTTAAAAATTAATTAAATGAATTAATAGTAAAGAGAGAGTTTAAAGAAACATACACGATGTAAAGTTTGACAGCCATTGATGAAGTCTTCAAAGGTCTCTCTTTGTGATTCGTTTTTTTCAAGCAAAGTTTTTTAAGCAAAGTTTTTTAAGCAAAGTTTATGATAGAAAAATGGTGAGGGATAATGCTATATATATATACGTGTTTATGATTATGGTGTTGGTGTGTAAATTTGACATTGGGTTGATTGATTAGCTTAGCTTGCATAATAATGATTCTTAATTAGTGCTTAATTACTTTTTTTGAATTTAATTATTATGTTTATTTTATGGGTCATGCTAACCGGTGCCCCCGGGCACTGGTTAAGCATACAAAAAAAGAAATTTATTACCATAAAAGGAAACTTTGTTGACTTATTTATGGATTAATTACATAGTTTTCAATGCAATAATTACTACATAATTTCCCTTTTTAGTATCCTTAACCAGTGCCTGGGGGCACCGGTTAGCATTTCCCTTATTTTATAATGAAATAAAATGATATTTAGTGTGAGAAACTCCATGTTCTCTCTAAATTTTCTTTCATCTCCGTTAATATAAGAATGTGGTTTTAAGTCATTTTTTAACATAGAATCACTCATGTACATTTTTTTACTTTTCTTTCAATTTAAACAAGTGGTTTTTACATGTATCAAGTTTTTTCATTTTGTGATTTCGTCGTCTAAATGATTTGGACGTCAACGTTGTATATCTGGAAGCATAAATATTTTGGTGACTTAGAGTTTATCATATTATTTCAATGACTTAGAATTTATCATATTATTTGTAGATATTTTACTGTTATATGATATTGTGAGTTTGTTCATAGATACACTATCTAAATTTTTAGTGATGTTGAACATGTTATTATATTTGATGTACTCTCAATTTAAAGGAATGAATATCGTTTTATCCGGCGTTCATCGACGATTACCAATTTTTTTTTTTTGTATCTTGAGTTGAACGACGCCGTTTCGAAGACATGATTAATGATGATAGGATGGTGTCACGCTCTTCATCATCATCATGGTCTTCATGTGCCAATGAGTCTGCTCTACAAAGCAGTCAATATTTGCGGAACTTTTTTATTACGTCAATATTTGTCATTAATTGTATATATCCTAAGCTTGAGGCCTTTTGATTTCGTAGGTCATAGGTTAACATGAATATTTTTTTATGTTTTTTTGGGAAGGAAGTTAACATGAAGATTGTTATTTTTTTTTACAAAATGATATTCATTCATTCAAATCGAGAGATTACATCATTCAACACCACTAAAAACGTAAAAGATGAATCTGCGAACAAACTCACAACATCTAACTTAATAGCATATGACGGCATAATACCTACAAAAATATATGATAAAATTAAAGTGACCGGAATATCCATGGCCTCCGGATCTGCAACGTTGACGCCCAAATCTTTGATTAAATAATCGATCTTTCAATATGAATCAAATGAACACCGCACGAAGACGGAAAATAAAACAACGATGCACAAGACGACGAACAACAAACCACCACACTTAGATGATAAAATCACAAAGAAAAAAACCTAGATCTATGTGAAAATCACTTATTTAGATTGAAATAGAGGGAAAAAGATGAAGAGGGGTGATTTCAGGTCAAAAATTGAACCAAAACCACCCCTCAATGAAGAAACTGTAAGAGAAAACCTAGAGAGAGAATTAGGGCCGACTTGTTGGAGAGGAAACTAAAAAAAAAAAGTTAAAAAAATAAATGTTACTCCTTCCATCTTTCATTTATAAAAAGAAAAATATCTTTAAAAATAAGACCATCTAAAAATGTTATCCAATTTACAACTGTAATTGTTTTTAATAATAGTAATATCACATGTAATAAGCAAAAAAAAAACATTAACGAATAAAAAAGATCAATTATATCATATATGAAACAACAAAAGGATTAAATTAAAGAACAGATATTATTAAAGAAAAATAAAAACCAACCTATAGTATCCCATTAACATGTCCTCCTGAGCTTAACTCAATTGGTATGGACAATACTTAAAATATGCAAGGTCCGGGGCTCGGCCACCACAAAAAATAAAATCTCACTAACAAAATATATATTTTTTTAACAATAAATGTTAAAATTTATATATACACTTTAGTTTGATTTTCAAAATGAAATTCAAATTTTAATCGGTGCCTTTTTACGAAAGGGGTTCAAAAGCATCCAACAATATTCATTTTTGTGTTATTTTTAATTTATTTTTAGATCGATTTGTTCGTAAAGCATAGTATTTGTAGTACAGTGTAAAAGTATGTCAAAACTGATTCATTTCATTATAGATAATCATATGCGATGATGTCTACCGGATATAAATGTGAGTATTTCTTTTAGCTAGAATTTAAATCTTAGTGCACTAGTACGTTTTAGGAGTATATCCTCAGGGCTCACTCAATAATTTTTAAATCGTAAACTAGGCATAAAATTGATTTGAATATACGGTTTTTTTTTTTGTTCGACTATTAGGGTTTTTTTTGTAAAGTTTAATGAAAAATAATTTATTATTTGGGGACATAAAATGAGAATTTTAGTGGCCTTATCCTTAGACCGGTATTGTCTATCGTCTTCCTTATACTCAATTTTGTTGGAATAAAATTTAAAATTTATAAATAAGAACATTAAAAACAATTTTTTTTCAAAAGTTAAATTAACCCATTAAAATTGGTATAAACCAAAACAAAATATATTTTAAAAATAGTAAATTCAAACTGCCACTTAAGATTTTTTTCCCTAAAAACAAATACTCGCTCTGTCCATATCCTTTTTATATGACTAGTTTATAATAATCACGTGCATTAAGAAAATTTATTGGAGTAATAAAGTTGTCTTAAATGTGTATGACTATAACTTAATTACTCTTAATTAAATATATATTTAATGTTAATTTTTTATATATCAAGATAAATTGATAATATTAATAAGGGTATGATCTTATACATAGGGATAATTTTTTTTTAAACTACTTCTGTAAAAATAACGGAGCGAGTAATGTTGTTTGTGTAAAGAAAACTAGTTTATCAAACATAGTAAATCTAAAGAATGAATGAACGAACCATTAGTATTAAAGCAAATGATAGGATTTTTAAAAATTGTATTTGAATTAGGAAAACAAATGAGTGATGTAGGGCAATAAGGGTGTTTGTTGGTGAGATCAGAGCCGTTGATTTGTTTGTTAGTGGGTCTAGTGCAAGGCATGATCATGTGGTAAGTGTTATGACTTATGATTAGGGTCCACAAGATATGAGTTTGTTATAAAAATAATGGAGATCAGAAGTGTTGAAGAATTACAGCAATTGCTGAATAAGGTTTGATCATTTGATGGCATTTGACTTTTCTATGATTTGTTTGGCATCGACAAAAGGAATTAGATGACGTATCCCACGGTGCATGCTGACCAAAATCATATCCTACCTCTTCTGTAATAATGACATAAAATTCCAGATGTGCCATTAAAATAATAAAATACTTCCTTAAATAAAATAATAGTCCAGATGTGTTTTTGGACAAATTGCTTGTGCAAAAATTGGAGTTTAAATCCTAATCAATAGATATATTTTATTTAACTTTGATCGAGCTCTGAAATATTAAGACAATTTTTTATATAAATTCGATGATTTTAGACAAAAAAAACCTTATTAAGTAAGGGTATTGGATGCTTTTATTTTTTTTGAAAAAAGGGTATTGGATTCTTGATTGATCCATTGTACGCTATCAGTATAAGAGGAATGCTAGCAACACACATTCTAACACACACTTTCTAACACACTCTCTTTGATTGGTTAAAATTCACATGGGTCCCACCAAATCATGTGGGTCCCATATAAATTTGGTGGGTCCCATGTGAATTTTAACCAATCAAAGAGAGTGTATTGAAAAGTATATGTTAGAATGTGTGTTGCTAGCATTTCTCATTAGTGTAAATGCTGGACTTGGTCTCTACTGATAACAATAAAAACATTTAAACATATATCCATAAAATAAAATTCTACACATATTTAAATAGGTTATTGGTTACTTAGATTTGCCAGAACTAATAAGGTGACATTTGTGATGTTAGAATTGAGCTTGTGAAGGTTTTATTACACAATATTTATGGGTTTAAAACACGCAAAACATATTTTTGTTTGATCATGAAGGGATTTAAGGAATTATCACATTAGGCGTTGATGTTTGTGGTGTTAGAATTGAGCTCATGAAGGTTTTGTTACACAATATTTATGGTGTACAACCCATGAAACATATTTGTGTTAGGTCATGAAGGGGTCTGAAAAATCATCACATTGGACGTTGTCGTCGAACGAGTAAAGTGACGTTTGTGGTGTTAAAATTGAGTTCGCGAAAGTTGTTACACAATATTTATGGACTCAAAACCATAAATCACTTTTTGTTGGGTCATTTAGAAATTCGGATAATCGTCACATTGTACGTTGACGTTGAACAATCATAGTTAAACACCACATTTTGATCCAAAACCTCAAGACATTGAATTTATGAGTCCTACCACTTATAAAGTGTTTAACATCTACTTTCTATCCAATATAAGATATTTTAGTCACACATGATATACCAAACAATCTTTAATGATGTAATTAATAATTTTAGGAGTTAAGATCCTCTCAGTTTTCCCCTGTATACTCTAGATATGACTAGAACATTATGCTAATTAAAAGTGGTAAAAGCAACCAATTGTCTAAAGAGTGTAAAAGGTATCTTGTCAAAATCTACCATTTGGTACGATTTTGACCCAGTTTGGGTGTTTCCCAAAATGGTTTGCTTGTCTATGAATTGATTTGTTCTCTTTGCTCCAACGTTAATTTTGGATGTCCTCTAGTGTAGTCCTCTTAATAAATTAGACATTGAAATATGTGATTACATTCAATTATATAATTTTCTTAAATTATTACAGATATTGACGTATCATTGTCGTAACCGATGTCTATATCTATTTCAATGCTCAATAGTGTATTGTATAGTGACAATGGATCATTAAATTTTAGACAGAATTTTTTTTATTTTCCATCTAATTACTGGGAAGTCACTGCACCTTGTGCCTCGCTGCTCAGATCCAAATTTTGAGCACATGCATAAGTTTATTCTAAAATGCAAGGACAAAGTCGATGCCTTATTATATGGATGGTCAAAATAATGAAATATGAACATATGAAACTTTATATCTACCATGATTTGGGAGCATGGTCTCCAAGATTGGTCCAACACCAATCATGTTACCCAGTTAAATCTCTCTGAACTCTCCTAATAACATGGTTATACTCATTTGTTTTACATTAATATTAATATTTGAACCTAAAATATGTACTTTAACCTAGGTATAATACTATAATATATAATGAGCCTATGCTTTTTTTATATTTTATAATTTAAAAATGTCCAAGAGAAACATCTGGACCTGGTCACATCTTCCAAGTGTTCTACAAGTAAAATAAAATGATAGTCCTTTTTCCTTTCCCTTAGATAATCAGAAACCGACCATGAGGACATTATTATTTGGATTATTATTATGGTGTTGTTTTTGCTTCATGATTCCTAAGAAGAGTGGCTCGGGAAAAAGGTCACAAGCCATATGTACAAAGATGAAAATTGGCGTTTGCTTCACGGATTCAATGTCTTCACCAATTATGTTCAAACATCAAAGACATTTTGTTGCTTCCTTACAAAGGTTATGATCAAATTGCAATTACTTGTCTCTTGTATGTTCAAACATCAAAGACATTTTGTTGCTTCCTTGCAAAGGTTATGATCAAATTGCAATTACTTGTCTCTTGTATGTCTTCTTTTATTTGTCCAAAATTGAAATATAACATTCCTAACTTTTTTATTGATATTTATTTTAAGAGATAAAAATGAGATATATTTCTACCAGCGGACTATCCTCCCAACATAAGATGTATCACAGAAGAAAGCCAAAATATACAGCAAGCGCTCAACAATACCAAACAAACATTAGCCAATACCCAAACATAAAAAAGGGTTTTGACACCAATTATGAAACTTATAAGAAAAAACAACAAATTTAGCTTTAAACCACAAAAAAGAAAGAAGCTTAATATTCTCCAAAAGCTTAAGAGGGGAATTTTCTTTGCCACAAAAAAGCCTATCATTTCTTTCCTTCTAAATCACCCAAAAACTAGCAAACCAGATAAAAAAAACATGACGCAGGTGAAATTAAGATATCATAACGCTAGAGCGTGAATCTCTTCCTTGTCTTGGACTAAGGCAGTGGTTGAGCTTTTTTGCAATATAGGTTGGCCACAACCAAAAAAAAAAAATAGGTGTTATGTACGGCAAGTAGGGATGAGAATAGGTTAGACTGGGTTAGACTTTACAAGGCCTAAGTCTGGTCTGCCATATTTTTTAAAGCCTAAGTCTGGCTTGCAGTCTGACCTTCTGAAAGTCTGATACAACTTACTAGCCTGTTTAAAAGCCTATATCTTATGAACATCTTTCAATAAGCAATTTGATCTAAGTTTAAATGGACCAACGAACTAATAGTTCAATTAAATTAAATTCTCTTTTGATAATCAACACGAGGTTTTAGGGAATTCGACTATATATTGTATCATATTTCTATTCTAGTTTATAATAATACATTTATATGTGCAAAAAATTAATGTATACTAATAAAGCTTAAATTATTGAAAAAGTTTACAACTTTATATTTTAATTCAAAGTACAAAATATAATATAATAATAAATAATATTATTCATATTATTTAAATAGGCCGGCCTAATAGGCTTAAGTGACTTTTTGAGAGGCCTGTGGCCTGGCCTTTTAAGCTAAATTGGTTTTAAAAAAAAGCCTAGGCCTTCTCTATTTAAAAAAAAGTCTGGCCGGTCGTAGGCTAAGCTGTAGGCCGGCCTAGCCTATTCCCATCCCTAACGGCAAGCCCTAAAAAAACCGTTGCCTAAAGTACAATAAAAGTTGCCTATTTTATCTACACATATTTTCTTCCATCTTGTGTAAAAAAAATACCTCTAGCTAACCAAGTTGCTTGGGCTTCAGAGACAAAGAGCTCTTTCCAAGGACGTATCCGGGGAATACCGTATTCGATTTTCAGAGGAAACAACGCTTGGGCAGTGCATATGCCTCTACGCACGAGCTGGATTAGTCGCCCACCTTTGGTGGGTCGGAAACTGGTGCGAAAGCCAAAGAAAAAACCTCCTAGCTTGAATATCGGGTTCGATTCACAGGGGGAACAATGTTTGGCCAGTGCGCATACCTCTACGTACGGTCAGATTAGTAGTCCATCTTTGATGAGACGGAAACCGGTGCAAAAGCCAAAAAAAAAAAAAAACTCCTGGCTTATGGCGTAGTGTTTTATTTCATCTTGAATAAATTACCAAAGACTTTGGTGACATAATGAATTGGATGAACCCCTAAATAATTGATATCACTAATTCAACG
>Ga0228711_1011977_pt1 | contig 10799 bp, 5 predicted proteins | sample MedpolnodulmetaG_2_FD_177996 | JGI IMG/M metagenome (GOLD analysis project Ga0228711, IMG submission 177996) | Root nodule microbial communities from Medicago polymorpha collected in Santa Monica, California, United States - brown nodules | ecosystem: Host-associated > Plants > Roots > Nodule...
CTTTGAGTGTCAGGTACCCCCGCCTTTTCGATTTGGCGGTCGTTAAGGAGTGTACGGTGGAAGAGATGTGGAGGTTAGGGTGGGGGGAAGGGGGAGAGGCGTGGGTGTGGCGACGCCGTTTGTTGGCATGGGAGGAGCAGAGTGTGAGGGAGTGCTCAGATCTACTTCATAACATTGTTTTGCAGGACGAAGTTCATGATACTTGGAGATGGCTACTGGACACCTCCACCGGATATACGGTTAAGGGCGCCTACACGTTCATCACTTCTACAGGCGAGCCGTCGAACAGAAGCCTGGTTGTAGATGTGTGGCACGAGCACATTCCCTCCAAAGTGTCCTTGTTCGCATGGCGCCTCTTTCAGAAACGCTTGCCTACTAAAGACAACTTGGTGCACAAGCGTATGATTCAACCAGAATATGCGGTTTGCGCCTCAGGTTGTGGTCATCAGGAAACAACAAATCATTTGTTTCTGGATTGCAATATCTTCAGTTCTCTTTGGTATCAGGTGTGGCAATGGTTGGGCATATCTTCAATGATGCCTAGTGACATCCGTCATTATTATTTTCAGTTTACAAACATGGCAGGGCTGCCTCAAGTAACTCATTCATTTCTTAGAATTATTTGGTTTGTTTCTGCTTGGGTGTTATGGAAGGGGAGAAATATTTGTGTCTTTCAAAATGCGGTTTATTCTCCTGCTGGTATGCTTGAGAAGGTGAAGCTCTATTCTTTTTTCTGGCTGAAAGCAAAACGGGCGAACTTTAACTACAGTTATCATGACTGGTGGAAACACCCAATCCCTTGCATGGGAGCCCACTTGTAAGTTTCTCTTGTCAGTTTTGGTTGGTGCCTTTATCTGTTAGCACCTTATCAGTGTAAATACTCTTGGGTGGTTTTCCCTTTGCACACCTTGTGCGGGGTGATCCATTGTTGTTTATAATATATCATTTTCGTTTGTTAAAAAAAAAAAAGTAACAAAATAATACTATGATATAATTCGCACAATAATTCTAATTGATGAAATTGTAACAATATAATATATAATCATCAATACAAAAATATAAAAATAGATTAAAGAGAATTGCATACTTCAGCTAATAAGCTCGAGCTAATAAATGTGTTGCGAAACTCATTGAACAAGAAAAAAAAATAAAGAGGGGAGAGAAAGTGAGGATTTTATTATTCTTTTCGGTGTACAATTATGTTAAAGGTGTGTTTTATTTATAGATGCAATGATATCATATGGGCTAACATGATTAAATGTATCTATAAGGACTATAGGGTTAAGAATAATTCAATCTTAGCATTATTATATTTTAGAAAATGGTTTCTTGCTTATTGTTCGCCCTCTACTTCTATGTTGATTTACTTTAAATGAAATTAATTGATTGACTAAAACAAAAGTTGATAAACATGACCAATTTAACTGACAATAATATTTGTACACATTTTCTTTCCAGATCTATACCATCTATTATGCTTTTTATAAGAAAATAGATTGGCATGCACTTCAAATTCTTAGCAAGAGTAGACAGTGGGAATGTGCCAAGAGTAGGAGCAGCACCATTTGCTGTGCTCTGAACTTGTCTGAAGCAGAAGCAACAGTCCCAGAATTTCCCCATTGTGATGAGCATGTAGATATACAAAGTGGAAACATTACAATGCCCCAACTTTGCACAAAGCTAAGAACTTCCTAGAAATATCAGATGGCAAATTCATTAACATCGTGGCCAATCTTTGAAATTGGGTGACAAATGGAACAGATGGTAAAAATGAGTTGTATATAACAGATTATGGACATCAATTAAAAGAACTTCCTTCCCTTTTCTTCCCTAGCTCTTGAGTGATCCCTTCATCCCCACCCCTCATCATTCTTTTTGAGTCACGTGCTTTTGTATGGGAACAGACAAAACTCTATTTGACATCATAGCTTGAATCACCTTTGGGAGGTATCCCAATCAAACCTGGGCTGTGAAAATACCTCATAATCAACAGGACTATTTACAACATTATCAACCGTTTGAATGCCCTCCAAAAGTGGTGATTGTAAACTATCCCTACGAGAAGGCAGTAATTTATACATGACTAATAGTCCAAGAGTGAAAATAGCTTGCAACTTCGTAGAGTCCCCTTTCACTGAGAAGAATAGGAGCATAGCGAGTAAGAATAGATCAACGCAGAAACGCATGATGCATAATACAGTATCCATTAACCTCCCATCATTGCCTGCAGGAAATCCCCGAACTCGATAGACAAACAGAAAATTGTACTTGTCTACCACATATCTATACCCAAAATAAACTGCACCAACAGGGACAACAAGTGGACTAAACGAACAATATACCAGAGTCAGGGCAAATATTGTCAAATTGAAGGCATAATACTGTGCAAAATCGAATGTTTGTTTTGGATTAGGTGAGCTCCCAGTAACTGGATAGACAAAAAGATCCTGTCCCTCTTGATTATCCCCATTGGAAGCTTCATAAGCATCGGCACTGCTATGAATTAGTGGTCTCTGAAGACTATCCACGTCCTGATGTTCTAATGGGTATTCTTCACTTTGTTCTGGAACTAACAGAAGCATGTCATTCTTCCGAAACTTCTGAATATTTCTTTTGATCCAAGGAATGGGTGCCAAGAGATCATAAGAAATCCCCAAGAAAGTGCTTGTGATCAGAAATGCAAGAGAGGAAAGGCATGACTTTGACAGGAATGATGCACTCATATACTGCTCAATCCTCTTGCAATCCTCTCCATCTAAATAGCACCGTCCCATCTTCAGGATGGCACTCTCTAGTGATGATTCGACCAGACCTCGCAAAATAATGAGATTTACAAGGAAGAAGCAAACCAACTTCATGAGTGCAGCTCTTTGCTCACCAGAAACCGTCAGATGACGTTCAAATTTCGAAAGGTAAGAAAGAGCAGATGGAACAATTATGTACATGCTGACAAAGATGATAACATTGGGTAGAAATTGAAAAATAAGGCTTCCAAGCCAGCTAGAGCTTTGCACCCAAGCAAGCCACATTTGTGCATTATCCATAGCTTCAGCATTGATGATCCTTCCAGCACTTTGAACAGCACTGATCACGGCAAGGGGAGAACTAAAGAACAAGAGCATCAACAACAAGCAAGTATTGACACACACTCTCCGCAATTTCAGTGATAGCTTCGGCGTCCCCAAATTTTTCCAGTAAATGTCACTCGCCAAAGGAGCACGCTCAACTTTCCATTGGTTTCTCCTCAAACGCAACTCTGTGAGAGAAAAAAACTTCCCAACACGCCTCCTCTTTTCATTCTGAAAATCCTGAACAGCTTTATTAGCAGTATACACATCCTTGAACATAACAAAAGCAACACCAGCACCCGGCGCATGCCCTTCTTTGTAAGCAGCCAACTCAGTCTCCAGCTCAGCCCTCAGTTCCTGCAACTTCCTCAACCTCTCCTCATCCGTATAACCAAATCTAGCCATAATGTCAGCATAAAAATCCTTCAACCATTTCCAAAAACAAACCACCCAACTCCACAACCCCAGAGGTACACTCCCATCAACATAACCATCATCCGGCAATGTGTGAGAATCAATCCTAGCCACCAACCACGAAATCTCATCCCTCACACGCACCAACTCGGTAGCTAAACCATCCAATGCACACAAATCCATTGGGACAATAACCTTATAAACCTTACCAGGATACCTATACTGAAAATACTCCTGCAACACAGCCCTATCAGCTCCTATAATTTTAGGTAAACCCTGAACCATTATAGTGAATATAGCACTAGAATTTGCAGAAGGGTCACTCAAATTACCATAACCATCCCTAAACCTAGTAATCCTTAATCTCTCTTCGGTAGCGGAAATGCCAAAATGAACCAATAAAACTACAACAACAGCAAAAATGAAATGAATCCAAAGCAAAGGCGAACCTTTAGGAATATGGTTAATAGTTGTCTTCGAGAATTGATCATCCAACACGCCGGTCCCGGCGTGGAGATTCACCGGAAGCAAAACAACAAGAGCGAGAGCCGCAACGGCCAATAGAACCGCACAGCTTCCACCTTCAATGAGAAGAAACTGAGCAGCATCGGCACCACAGTGGCGGGCGATTTCACGTCCGGTGGCGTGCCAAACAGCGAGAAGCTTGCTGGCGATGGCGGAAGGACCAGGCATACGACGGTGGTCGCTCCGTAGCTTCACCAAGAGGAAAATCAAGAGACAGAATAAAGCTCCGATTGCGGATATGTTGAGAAGGTAATCGATGTTGCCATACCAGAGGCCGAAAGGGTCACCGTCGTCCCCGGGGGACGGAGGAGGAGGGAGGGGGTCTCGCATGGAGGTACGGTGTCGCCGGTGAGGTTGAAAATTAGGGTTTTGTAGAAATTAGGGGTTTTTACGATGAGAATTGAAATGAATTGAATCGAATTGGGATTAGATTTTGTTGATGAAGGAAATTGAGTAAGAATTGAAAGGGTTATCGTTAGGGATTGCGAAATTTAGGAGGAAAATTGAATGAAGGAGAGGAGAAAGAAACGGAGGAAGGGAAAATCGATCGGGACATGGATGGAATTATTTTATTTTATTTTTTCTGTTTTTATCGTTAACTCCACGGCAAACTTGCGTTGAATAATACGACAAATAATTAAAAACAAGGAAAAATTCTTTTTGTATGGTTCTTAACTAAATTCACCATAATTTTCTTAAATTTATAATTCTCTCAAAGTTTGATATCTTCAAAAAAATTGTATTTTTAGTTAACAATCATACGAAAAGCACCCAAGGAATCGTACCTAAGTTTTGTCCAACAATACAAATTAAAACAAACAATTACGGTTAAAACGTGATTATTGTATTTTTGAGTAAGAGAAGAGAGAACAATAACTTTCACTTGTGCCCTTGTATCCAGCAATCCTCCACCCTCGTCGCTGCCAGCGCATGGAAAGAAACATGTTGAAATCGAGCAAAGAATGGAACTTATATTGCCGGCGCAAACACCATGCAAACGGCGAGTAACCGAGTGTCATCATCTCACCATCCGATCATGCGACCTCTCTAAAATGAAATTGAAGAAATAAAAAGATGATTAAACAATTGAAGCAAAAAGAAAGAGGGAAATCTAAAACCATTGGTCCAATTGGTTTGGTTATGGTGAGGGCAGCAAGGTCGTGGAAAGAGAGAGAACTGACCGTGGCAGTAGCAATTGATATGATGCCACAGACGGTGGCGGTCGAGTAGACGACGACGAGGGATGAGAGGAGAAATATGATCATCAAATAATCAAACCCAGTTTCATTACGATTTCCAGCTTCATAAAGGAAAACCTAGTCTTAAACCTCACTTAGAAGCTTCAATCGATCTCCAGTTCCTCTCTCCCTGATTCCAAACTGGATCTTTGTTCCGTCGATATTCCTCTGTCACGGCTCTCCGGCTGGTGTCGTCGGCTTTTCGTTGTGAAAGTAGAAAAGGCATGGAAGAGTGTGAATTTTTTTTCCTTGACATTGAGAGAAAGTGAGAGAGAGATAGGTGTATTGAAATGAAGCTAGGCAGAAAAGAGAGTTTCATGAAAGGAGTGTTTTGGGAAACGAAAACATGTGGAAAAAGAACATTTTGTGCGCTCAAAATTAATGCAGGAGAGGAAATTTGAAATTCAATTTTGAAAGGGGGATGGCGCCTGATTTTTAATTTTAGGGTTAGGGAATTAGGGTAAGCTTGCTAGGATTAGATATAAAGATTGGAGGCTCGGCTCAGTAGAGCTCGTTGTGCTTGGCACGAAACGACCCTGATGACTTTTATAGGACCAAAAATATCTTATTTTTTTATTTCTTTTTTGGGCAATGGTTAAGGTAACCAAAATTAGTAACTTTACATTGGAAACAACAATTTGTAAACATTTTACAAGTTGATTTGACCACTTTTTAACACTTTCCAACACAAAATTTCTATTTTTGTTCCTTTATCCAATGCCCCAAGGGCAATCTTTAACATAGAACAAAAAATTTGTAATCTTCAACAATTTGTAATCTTTAAGATAGAACAAAAAATATCATGTTTTTTTTTTATCTTTTTCCGGAAGATAATATCTACTTCCACAGTTATTAAGGTATATGTAAGTTTTTGTAAAAAAAAAAAGAAGGTACGTAAGTAATTTAATCTTTTTTTAGGGGAAGTAATTGAATATTGTTCAAAAACCTTACGAGTAATTTAATGTTGATAATCATTCTTTTTCATTTTAGTAGGACAAACAAACAGCTCAACTTGAACCAAGATCTCTCTCCAAAAAAAGTGAAACTTTCCTAAAAAAATTGTGCTATTAGTTATTACCCTCATGCTCTATCTTTTGTATTTTTTTTTTTAAAATTTTGGATCTCTGAATCACTTTATCTACTTGTGTGAAAACTCAGAATACTCTGTGTTTGTTTGAAGAGAAAAGGAGGCGAGAGAATTAGGGGCGAGAGAGTTTGATGAGAAATTGGTAACTTCTCTCGTTTGGCAGGCCAGTGAAATACAAAGGAGAGACTGAAAAACGTGGGCCCCTGCCACTTTTTCGTTTCTCTTCATATCTGCGAAAAAAGTCATGGAGAGAACATAACTATTCATCTGTTCCACATATGCCCTTCTCAATTGTTTAAGCATTGTTTAATTTCGATTGCAATTTGCAAACGCTCTCAATGGCATCTTCAAAGACACATGTGATAATGTCTTATACTTTATGAAAATAAAATTTATATTAGATGATTATATTAATAATTGAATAAAAATTACTTTTATTAATATTATAACTTATGATTATATGAACACACAATTGTCTTTACAATTGTATTTGAATGGTGAAAAAATATAGTTGAAAGGTTGGTGTGTGTATTGTTCATCAAATTAGAGGTTATTATAATGTATGTAAGATAAATAAATGAGGAGCTTTGTAAAAAATATAAGGGTAGGAGGAGTAATTTAATAGGGAGTTACGTTAGTAAGGAAATACATAAGGATATAATTATTATTATTTATTTAATTTAGTTTAATAGGAAAAGAGGATGCAAAATGTGAATAATGGAGAAACTTGCGTAGAATGACATGTAAGCCACTCCTAAGCTTAGATCAAAAGATAAAAATTTATTGGAGAGCTTTGTTAAAAGACACATAAGCAAGGTGTTATTTAGAATACATACATATAGAGATTTAAATTTACTTATTGAAATATAATTTTCGAAAATAAAAAAGCAACCGTACTATTAATTGTTGAATGATTAAGGGAATGCAAATAACTATATTACATATATGGCATCAAGTTTGTTTTTTATTCACATGGAGGCATGATAGTCTAACACATACACAAAGAGATTGATAGTGAGTGCCACACAAATCAAACCCTCACAACGACAATTATCAAATGCCTTGCAGTCTCACAATTTGAACGGACTTAATGGGATATTTTTCATTGATTTTAAATAAGATGAAATTACAATCAAACATCAAATGTCATGCAATCTCGTAATTTGAACGGACTTTATGGGATATTTTTCAACGATTTTAAACCAGATGAAATCACAATCAAGCTGCCCAAATAATCGAATGGTAAGCAATTTCGATTTACAATTCATTCAACTAATAAAAAATTGATAATTTATCAAACAAAAGGAATATGTTTTTAATTATTTTTTGTGGTGGCCGGGTTTTGAACCCCAACCTTGCATATATTATGCATTGTCCCTGCCAACTAAGTTAAGCTCACGATGACATTTTTTTAAATTAATATAATTAATGAATCATTACTTGTTGATTTGATTCATAATGTTTAATGTAAATTAAATTAAATTCATATTAATTTAATTGATATATATATATATTTATTAAAAATATAAAAGTAACATAATTGTCGAATGATTTAGGGGATGCCACATGAAAAGCAATTAGGTGCATAAATCTTCTTTAATATAGATTTGTATATTTTTATGTATAAAATTTAATAAATATTTCATAATAAATTAATGAATTATAAATAATTAACTTTTCCTTCAAAAATAAAATAAATAAATTTGATTAACACTTTTTTCAGAATAAAGTTAATTGAATAATTAATTGCTGAATATAGTTTTTTTTAGTAGTTTAGTGGTTAGACTCACACAGTTTAAGTTTGGAGAAGCAGTGAATTCGAAGTTTTAACCATGATCGCTGCATATTATTGCCGCTGCAGTTACGATCTGAGTTGTAATTAACCAAATTTAAACTTACTTAACTAATATATGATTTTTAAAAATAAAAAAGTAACCATACTATTAATTGTTGAATGATTAAGGGTATGCAAATAACTTCATTACATATATGACATCAATGTTTGTTTTTCATTCACGCGGAGTCGTGGTAGCCTAACACATACACAAAGAAGATGATTAGCATCACACCGACAATCATCAAATGCCCTACACTCTCGCAATTTGAACGAATTTGACGGGATATTTTTTAATGATTTTAAACGAGATGAAATCACAATCAAATTGCTCAAATAATCGATCCCTAAACAATTTCATATATGACATCACTAATCGATTTATATTTTATATAATTAACTAAATTTAAACTTACTTATTGATATAGAAATTTTCAAAAATAAAAAAGTAACCGTACCATTAATTGTTGAATGATTAAGGAAATGCAAATAACTACATTACATATATGACATCAAGTTTGTTTTTTATTCACACGGAGGCATGATAGCCTAACGCACACACAAAGAGATTGTTAGTGAGTGCCACGCCGATCAAACCCTCACACCGACAATTATCAAATGCCTTGCAATCTTGTATTTTGAGCGAACTTGACGGGATATTTTTCAATGATTTTAAACGAGATGAAATTACAATCAAACATCAAATGCTTGCAATCTTGTAATTTGAACAAACTTTACCGGATATTTTTCAACGATTTTAAACGAGATGAAATCACAGTCAAGCTACTCAAACAATCAAAGGTAAACAATTTTGATTTACAATTCATTAAACTATTAAAAAATTGATAATTTATCAAACAAAAGGATTTTTTAAAATTGATATAATTGAATTACCACTCATTGATTTGATTCATAATGTTTAATGTAAATTAAATTAATTTTAGTTTAATTGATATATATATATATATATATATATATATATATATATATATATATATATATTAAAAATATAAAAGTAACAGAATTGTTGAATGATTTATGGGATGCCACATGAAAAGAAATTAGGTGGATAAACCTTCTTTAATATAGATTTGTATCTTTACATATATAAATTTTAATAAATATTTCATAATAAATTAATGAATTATAAATAATTATATTTTTCTTCAAAAATAAATAAATAAATTTGATTAACACTTTTATTGAGTAGTTTAGTGGTTAGACTCACACATTTTAAGTTTGAAGAAGCGGTGAATTTAAAGTTTTAACCATGATCTTGACATATTATTGTCGTTGCAGTTATCTGAGTTGTAATTAACTAAATTTAAACTTATTTAATTTATATATGATTTTAAAAAATAAAAAAGTAACCATACTATTATTAATGGTTGAATGGTTTAGGGAATGCAAATAAGTACATTACATATATGACATCAATGTTTGTTTTTCATTCACACAGAGACATGGTAACCTAACACATACACAAAGAAGATGGTTAGTAAGTGCCACGCATATCAAACTATCGCACCAACAATCATCAAATGTCCTGCAATCTCGCAAACTGAACGGACTCGACGGGATATTTTTCAATGATTTTAAACGAGATGAAATCACAATTAAACTGCTCAAATAATCGAACCGTAAACAATTTCGATTTACAATTCATTAAACCATTAAAAAATTGATAATTTCTTTAACAAAAGGAAATCAAATTTTAAAGAAAAAATAAGTAGAAAAGGAGAGTGTGTAAATGTAATATTCACAAAATTGAGGGAGAGTTAGTTGACCTATTTTTCCCCTTTTCATAGGTGTCTCTCTCTAAAGACCATAATAGTAGATAATACATTTAGATAATATAATACTCTTCTTATCAAGTCAAGCATAAACAAAAGGAAAGTAAAATATATTTCAATTTCATTTCTTCATTCATCATATCATCACTCTCACCCAAATGACTCATCATTAACACCTTTTCCCTTCAATTCATCCCAATCTAAAAAAAAAAACTCTCTTCTTCTTCTTCTTCTTCTTCTTCTTCTTCACCCCCCTTTTTCCACATCACCGCCACAATTACAAAACCCTATCACCACTCACTTTACTTTCCAACCATCTCTAGATCCAACCATCACAGTAACTCTTTTACCCTATCTTATCAATTATCTATTTTTTGAACTTATTTATTTAATTATTATTAATTTTGATTTTGATTTTCAGGTAGTAGTGTTTGTTTGATTGCAGCATCCAATAAATTTATTGGATGTGAAATAAAGAGAAGGTTGTTTTGGTGGTGAAATGAGGGATGCTATCAACGTTGATGGACTTCCTAACTGCCTGTTGGCGGAGAAGATCTTCGGACAGAAAATCATCCGATGTTTGCGGAAAGAAAGAAGGTCTGCTGTGGTACAAAGATGCTGGACAGCATCTCTTTGGTGATTATTCCATGGCGGTTGTGCAGGCTAATAACCTGCTTGAAGATCAGAGTCAGATTGAGTCTGGTCCTCTTAGTTTTCTAGATACTGGTCCTTATGGTACTTTTGTTGGTGTTTATGATGGTCATGGTGGTCCTGAGACTTCTCGCTTCATTTGCGATCATCTTTTTCAGCATTTAAAACGTAGTAATTCGTTCGAAATTT
>Ga0228711_1011978_pt1 | contig 10797 bp, 6 predicted proteins | sample MedpolnodulmetaG_2_FD_177996 | JGI IMG/M metagenome (GOLD analysis project Ga0228711, IMG submission 177996) | Root nodule microbial communities from Medicago polymorpha collected in Santa Monica, California, United States - brown nodules | ecosystem: Host-associated > Plants > Roots > Nodule...
TATATTCGACATTTATATATTCATATTATGTTCAAAAAATGTCAAAAACACGTTAAAATTATATCCATTAAGGACCAAAAACAAAATAAAAAAATTTGTGAGGATGAAAACATTCAGTTTAATTTTATAGGAACTAAAATCAAAATTCGTTATATTTATAGGGACGAAAAATTTATTTAACCCAATAATTTAACACTAACTTTTCTCTTAATATTCTTTAACTTACAAAAAAATCTTAATATTTTAAAAGAAGCATAATTTACAATAATTTTGGTTCCATATTCATGTAAGGTCTACTGAGTTATTAAAATATAGAACCATCTTGACATGCCAAAATATCTCATTGTTTGAGAATGGAGACAAGTAAATTCTAAACACCAACTACACTCCACTATCAAACCAAGACACATTTTGATTAAGGAGAAACACAAAATTTTAACGGAAAATAATTTGAAAAAAGTAGTAGGGTGGACTTGAGGTCAAAACATTCGTGTAGTATGTAGAAATTGAGGGTCTAACGTCTAAGTCACTAGCAACGAAGCTAGAGTGATTTGCATGAGGGCGTCAAATAAAGAATTCTTTTGGGATAAAGAAAAAATATTTAAAATTTAAGGATTAAATATGTTTGATTCCTACAAAATTACGACTGAAGGAGTCAAATATATTTATAATTGTCTATGCATTTAGTAAACTAATAATTTTTTCAATGTGTACAAATAAGTATTATTTGCAGCAGTAAACTCGTCGTCCTTATTGATTGACTATTGATAAATGATTTCATTGTAGTTGTAGGATTGAAAGTGTCAAAATAAGATGAATAAATTTATTAGCTAAGTAATAATTTTTCATTCTATGTTTATGCTGATTTTTGCAAATAGACTTATTTGAGGTTTTTTTTTATTTTTTTTAAAGGAGACTTATTTGAGGTAGTTAATAATATATTATCGAGGTAGGTAAAAATGCATGTAGACTTTGTACAAAAAAAAATAAAAAAATGCACGTAGACAACAAAAAATAAAATTGTTGAGATAGCCAAAGCTAACATAATAGTACAAAAGTATCCGCCAATTTAAATCACGCACGAGGGCTGAGATGCTCTTCAACCTCTTAGCCTTGACTTGGGGTTATAGTTGTGTGCCACAAAATCTCATATTGTTTGGAAGTCGAGATTAAGCGTGTGTTTGGTTCTGCAGTGGTAAAAATTGATTTTTATTGAATTGATTTTGTAGAATTGATTTTAGTTAAAAGTGATTTATGTTTGGATACTTTGGCCACAAAAGTGATTTGTATGAAATATGTTGTTTGGTTATTTTGTGTCAAAATTGCTTTTAGATGTGTAAAGTACTAAAATGGGTTTTAACATGTATATATATTTTTTTTTGGAGGGAAATTGGAACTAACATGTATATATGTAGATCACTTTTTTCCTTTATTTATTTATTTATTTAATAAAGACAATAGTGAAAAGATGTATATATTGAAGACCAATAAATTTCTGAATCGATTACACTGTGCTGTACAAGCTATGATTTTGGGCTTCAGCTAGAATCGAGTTTGGATGGCAGAATTGCTTTGCATTGTATCATCCAAACAACATCAAAAAATTATGGAATCACGTTTTTCATTAGAAACGCACGTTTAAGCCATTTGGACGTGAATCCAAACACATACTAACAGGATTAAAATCCTCTCCATTTATAAATTTTTCCATTTGTTGCAATTTGGAAAGAGATAGACACAAAAAATAAGTGGTGAGTTCCATCATTAAGTGGGTTCCACCATCATTAATTATTTTTTACTTTTTATGTGTCTTTATCTTTCTAAATGGAACAAATGGAAAAATTTATAAATTGAGAGGATTTTCACCCATACTAACAATAGTTTATTAACAAGAACCACACTTTTCTATCCATTACGATTTGGCGTCATCTGTAAGAACTTGCAGACAAGACTCAGAAAAAAAAATGGGGTGAACAAATAAGCTAAAAGCAATAATAAGCTACAACATTGTTGAATGTCCCAATGTTTTCTACAAATTGCGGTGCATAAATGGTCATTAAGTGGCCGCTACAACATTGGTGAATGTCTTCCAAAAATAGCAACTAATAAAACTGATAATAAAAAAACTAGTAACTGATCGATCATGGCACATTTAACTCACCGCCAATGTTCACTCAACTCTGTACGGTCAAATTTTTTATATAATAATGCATTCACTCCAACACAAAAGTCACAAACTAGAAAAGCTAATCAAATCCTCCTCCTAGTTCTTATCAAAAAAATGGTTCAAAGAGCTTACTCTTTCTTTGCACTTTTTCTCATTTTCAATATCCTCCTTGTCACAACACAAGAAGCAATTGCTGGTCGCAGCATTGCTAAAAACACCGACAACGACGACAAGAAAGAGCCGCAGTTTTTGTTCAAGCATGATCATGGTAAACTGCATTACCCTGGCATTGGGCATTTAGGATTTCCACCGAAATTCGGGCTTACTCCTAATAACCCATTTATTGGTGGCACTGGAGGATTAGGATCGGGTTCAGGATCAGGATCTGGAGCATCAGGTCATAGTTATGTTCCCGGTGGTGATGACACATTTGTTCCAAACCCTGGCTTCGAGGTTCCAAATCCTGGTAGTGGTGGTGGTGGAGGTAGAGTTGCATCAACAGTTCATCCATGAATTCACTAATGCATGGATGTTGTAGCTAGACCTAGTATGTGGTTTAATTTGTGAGCTTGCGACGCTTATTAAGATCGATTTTACTACTTTCTAGCCATAAAAATAAGTGTGCTGCTGCTAGTACACACTGATAGCTTGCTACTTGGTATGTGAGGGGCTTGTTTAGTGTTTTGCATCTGATTTAATTTAAGGGTCATGCTAACCGGTGCCCTTGGGGCACTGGTTAAGCTTACAAAAAAAGGAATTTATTACCATAAAAGGAAACTTTGTTGACTTATTTATAGATTAATTACACAGTTTTCAATGCAATAATTACTATATAATTTCCCTTTTTAGTATCCTTAACCAATGCCCCGGGAGCATCGGTTAGCATTTCCCTTAATTTAATTAATATTATTTGAGGTTAATTGTTCTCCAAACTTCAAATTAGTTGTTGATTGTGGATCATTATTCAGCAATTTAGCCTAAGATGATTGCGTCTATAAAAGAGGAATAAAAGGTATAAAAGGAAAACACAACCTAAAAACATTCATTATTTATTTTTATGGGGTATGTTCTATTTATTTTTTTGAACATTTTTATGGGGTCATTTAGCACATGGTAAGTTTATGCGGATAATATGATATTTTTATAATGCAGACTTTGCATTTATATAATGAATCACACTAACAAAATGTCGACATTGACAATGACACAAATCGCTATTAAAAAAAAAAAAGGAACATAGAGATTTTCCCTTGACACAAAAAGTATATCAGAGATTCACAATTAATTGGAATCCGGCTACCCTGCATTTGAGATTCCCCGCAATGATGCATCCAGGACATATAGTGTGTTCTGAGTGGTCCAATAGCGGGGAACATGGTCCTACAAATCTTAGAATAATTTTGATACTATTTTAGAGTTTGTGTTGAGTCTAACTCAAACTTATAAAATCAAATTATAAGGTGAAAACTACTTACATTTATAAACATATGTTCAAGTCATATTTCTTTCGACGCGAGACTCTTAACAATTCAATTAAGATAAGAGAATTTAGATTCAAATTTAATTTTTTGAATAATAAAATAAAAATAAAAGTATATATTTTTTGGATGGTCTGATTTTGACCAAACATCCACCAATGTCTCGAATGTATGAATGCATAACTTCCATAAATGCAGCGAATTCAAATTCTTAAATTTCACACTTTGAAGCAAACAACTGATATAGGAGGGCCCTGTCTCCTATATGCATGTGAAATGGGTCTCGCACCGTGCGAGATGTTCGGTCATCTGGAGTTGCAGGTTTCTGTATTGTGTGTTACCTATTGATGTGGGTAAAAAGCATTTTAGTAATTATATAAATTATTGTTGTACATATCTCTCTTTTCCAAAATTAGAGGGTTAACGTGGACTTTTCATATTATCTAAAAGACTCACATCATGTTTTTGAGATTCAGGCTTTCCACCCTAGATCTGTTAAAAAAACCCTTCTTTATCTTATGTGTTCATAGTTGCAACCGTGTTGGATCTAAACCTGTTCTGGACCGGTCAAAAGGAGTTTTGGCCCATTTACTTAGGCCCAATACTATTCCAAGCCCAAACAACACGTTTGACAACATTACTTGTGACACACCCCTTCCCCGCGACGGGGGTGCACGGAGGGAGCGAGACCGGTTAAAACGAACCACAACGTCTCTCTGCACGTTCCCGCAATAAACTCTCTGGCGGTTACACTTCCCACGATTTCGTAACCACCAAAGCTAGGTGTGCCAATACAACGGCTCTGCAGCCCTCCACCTCTATAAATAGGGGACTCTTAACAGTCCCCAAGGTAGAATCTAACTCTTCCTCTAAACCCTCACTCTCTGATCTCTACTTACTTGAGCGTCGGAGCGCCTGCAAGTACACATCCCGCTCCGTTCCAAGAAGCACTCTTGACGCATTCCACCACCACTCAAACCACCGCCTTCAAGGCACCGACAGTCACCTTCTGATCATGTACGATCAGGAGCGGACTTCTTCCCCGGTACGTAGCAGAAGAAGAAGGAGCCCTCGCCATTCACGTTCTAGATCCCCGCGACATTCAATAAGCGTCAGATCTCCAAGTTACACCACGAGGTCAGCCATAAGGAGATCACCCAGACAATCTCCTCCAAGACGGTCTCCTCCCAGACGATCCTCTCCAAGGAGATCCCCACTAAGACGCAACAGACGCTCTTGGTCCGCCTCTAGCTCCGAGGACACTCACGATGCCCAGAATGACCGTAATGCTTATGGTCCATTCACACGGCGCATTCGAGAAGCTCCTATCCCTCGCGGACTAGAGAAGCCTCCCGATATGGACTCATACGATGGGACAACTGACCCGAACGAGCACATTGAGAACATTGAGGCAGTTCTCACATACCGATCGTTGCAAGGTGCCGTAAAATGCAAACTCTTCGTCAGTACACTACAACGAGGGGCCGTCACCTGGTTCAAGAACTTGCGAAGAAACTCCATTGACTCATGGAGCGACCTCTGCGACGAGTTCATGACCCACTTCACCGCTTCAAGGACGCAACCAAAGACGGTGGCATCCCTTGAAGCTATTGTTCAAGGAAAGAGCGAACCTCTCCGAGATTACATCGAGAGGTACAACAAAAAAGCCGTACTGGTAAGAGGTGCTGACAATGATGGGATTTTTATGAAGGGGTTTTCAAAAATTTATCCTCTTAGCGGAACAAATCCCATTGAAAACAGATCTTGATTAAATCATTAATCACAAGTCAAACAGAAACTTAAACACTTTAAGATTCATGTGTTTACCTCTTGAAGAGCGGAACCTTTGTAGCAGAAATATTTCTGATCACGAGCAAAGAAAAGCAGCGATGCCTCTACTCAGTCCACACGAACAAAACTTCTCCGATGACCGGTGCTAGCCAATTCCAACGGAGATTCAGAGAGATTATGTTTAGAGAGCGGCGGGTAGGGTTTCTAACTTTTAGAATTAGGTTAAGTGTTTTAACCAACTGTCAGTAATGCTTCAACACAAGGGTTCTATTTATAGAATCACTTGTGTGGCCAGCAAGACAAGCACTTAAGTACACCGTACCTTACGGTGCACCATATTTCACTTAAACACACCGTACCTTACGGTGGACCGCGTTTCTTTATTTTTCGTAAATTAAATAATAAAGTCATATTTAATTATTTAACTACTAATAAGTCCTACTTATTATTTTATAAATAAGTCTTACTTATTTACATATCTCATCTATCTGTTCTTTGTGTGTGACCTTATAGGTTCCCGTAACATTGGCAATAATATTAAATCACATATTTGATATTATAAACAGTGAGCGGTATCTAGAAACACATCACTGCTACCCAAGTGACGAGAATGTCATGTGATCTGACGAAACCTTTTCCATGATAATGTTTGTGTGTATAATTACCCTTTTGCCCTCATGTTTATATTGAACACAAGGCATAGTATGTCATCCTTGCCTAGTTCAATATTGGGCCCGTAGACATTTCTCCTGTTATGTAGAAGGGGAAAATTCCATCTAGGTCACTCATGTCCCTCAGCATGATTTGTGGAGTACCCATCAACCAACTTTATAGTCATCTTGTTACAGACAAAGTTTGAATGGTGACAAAGCACTCGACTCCAACATCTAGGGTACATAGTCGTTTCAGGTCAAAGGGTGGAATACACCACTATCACTATGAGAATATCTTATGACATTTTTCATAACTTTTACTATGTAGTATTCTCATGGTGGGTCAATCCAATATAAATATTACTCCAAATATTTATATCTATGTGTAGATTTGATAACTCTTTATCCATGATTTGTGAGATATGATCATCAGTCTATCAACATAATAGTCTCTATACTTTAATGATATCCCACTTCTCAATAAAGCTTGACTACGGATACTTTAAAAATAGTTTCCTTATGTTTAACGCGGTCTCACAATTAAGTTATACTTAACGTTCCATTAAACAGACTAACTATTCTAGGGACTTTATTATTTTGAAACAAAACAAAATCAATAAAGAAATGCCTTATTATTTATATATTCACAATATATATTTATATCAATATCATGATACAAAGCCAAACCCAATCAATATAGATTGGCTATTAAGGCTTACTCCAACAATCTCCCACTAGCACTAAAAGCCAATCAAATATTAACTCAATATCTATTGGTCAAGTGTTAGTATCAATCACACTATGGGCAAGATACTCTACTAGCAGATAAGGAACTCTTTCCTATGTTGGTAGGTTATACTTCTTTCAATTTCCACTTTCGATCTTCTATCGAAAAGGAATTGAAGTGTCAAAGTATACATTTGGATCATTGGCGAGATCAAGTTTTCATTGCTCGCAAGATTTAAACCAATTTTACCTCAGACGAGATCAATGAAATCCGCAATTCAAGAAACACATGTTTTCACTCAGTTATGAGCTAAACAATCCAAATCATATATATTTGACATCTGTAATAGAAACAACAACTATTTGAAGCTTGTACTTTTACAAATTTCATAATTGATATCCTAGCATAACATTTTTTTTCCAAATTACGATATGGATATACTGTACACCGATATGAACGTCAACATCATTGTAACTCATTTACAATGTTTCTTTCATCCGTGTTCAAGAAACAATCCATAGTCCTTTAAGACATCCAAGGATATTCTTGAAGGTATTCTAGTGTCGAACACTATAATCAATTTTGGTACATATTGAAAATAATTTTCTAACCATGTCTTACATGTGTAGATAAATTATTTTGGTGACTAGTATGTCATCCACATACTCCACCAAACTAATATCAATGCTCCCACTAATCTCTTTATGTGCACAAGATTTCTTTATTAATAAAAGTTTTCATAAAACTTCATTAATAAAATAAAAAAATAAAAATTCAACTTTGAGAAGTTTTCTCTAATTCATAAATGAATTTTATAATACATCTACCTTTCTAGTATCCTTTAGATTAACGAACCCTGAGTCGGAGAGAAAGACCATCGAACTCATCGGCGATGGCAACGAAGCGGACAAGATAGTCGCCTTGTCCGTGGAACATTTGGGCGATTTCCCAAACAACGTGGAAATCACCCCCTACTCATGCACCTGGGAACAGTTCCCCTCCACCAACGTCATCACGGGAGGAACGCTGAACATCTCCGTAGGAAGCATGAAGAGAAAGTTCGAAGAGCTCATGAGCGTCAACTTGTTGGCCCCCTCCAACCTCAGAGGAAGGCCACCTTTGGCGTTCTACGACTCAGAACTATCCGGTGGAGCTTCAAATTCAACCATTCCTTTGCTTTTGCAAGCATCGATGGCCAACACTGATGTCCGTCGAGTCCTGATTGACACAGGGGCCTCATGCGACATCATGTACACCGGCTTGTTCAAAACTCTTCAACTTACGGAGAAAAACCTTTCTCCCTATGTTAGAAACGAACTCTACGGCTTCAACGGTTCGTCTAGTCAACCTTGGGGCTACGTAGAACTACTAGTCACCTTCGGAGAAAAGGAGGCCAAGAAAACAATAAAGATCCTGTTCTTGGTGATCGACTGTCCTTCTCTCTATAACTGCATTATAGGGAGAACCGGACTTGCCCAACTGGGCGCTGCATGTTCAACCGCTCATATGAAGTTGAAGTACCATGCAAAAGATGATATCATCGTCTCTCTGAATGGAGACATCGAAGCTGCAAGAAGATGTTTCTTCAGGCAAACAAATCCAAGAATCGGTTTCCCAATCCAGCAAAGCTACTGAAGACAAAGGGAAAGCTGCTGCGAGCTCTCTGGATGCCAACTTGGTCGAACTTGACCCCAGGTTCACCAAGGAAGACCTCAAAGAACAGAAGAGGGAAAAGAAGGATCCGCTCAACGCGGAACTTCTTAGACTTGTTCCTGATGGGGAATTCGAGCTGGTTCCTTACGGAAACGACCCCTCGAAAAACTTCAAGATCGACAAGGATCTTTCTAAACTTGTCAAAGCAAAGCTGACTGTAACAGCCCGATTTTCGCTAGATTTGATTTTTAATTGTTTTAATATGTGTTTATTTGTGCTTATATGTGATTAATTGCCTATATGTGTATGGTTGAAATTAGTGGATTTTGGTGTTAGAAGGGTATTTTAGTCTTTTTGGACTCAAGGGTATTTTGGTCGTTTTGGGAGTAAGGGTAATTTAGTAATTTTATGGTAAGGATTATTTTAATGCTTAAGTGAGAGCCGTTGTTATTTTATTAAGTTACTACTGGGTTGTAGTAATTTATTGGCTAAAGTGCACTTTTCCACCCTTAACTTTCAAAAACTTGCAATTTTGACCCCCTATGTGTAAAAACTACAATTTTGGCCCTTTAAGATTTAGCCCCTTTGCACCTTTGGTCCTTTTGGCCAATTTTGACCAAGTCAACGCATGCGTGGCATGGCACGTGTGTAAATAATGAATTAAAAATATAAAAAATGTCTCATAATCATTTTATAAATCAAAAAAATTAAAACAGATATTAAAAAGTAAAAAAAATCAGAAAAAATTAAAAATAAAACCATGTTGTTCCTTGTTCTTTGTTCTTACGCTGTTGCTTTGTCTTTCGATTCCAGAAACAACACATAGAATCTTAAAGATCAAAACATATCTATTACAAACTAAGCTTAAAATCTATTTCTCATGTTGCTTCCCATGTTCTCTCACACTCAGATCTACACAATACCCAATCGATCGAATCCCAACAACTTCATACCTTCACACCAACAACTTCTCACGTTGATTCAACCTGGGTTGGAATCAGCAATCAGAGTCCATGATTGAAAGAAACTTAAAAAAAAACATTTTCCCTTAAACCCACGATTTCTCCCCCAAATTGGATCCATTCGATTTTCTTCAGGTTTCCAGCGGAGGAATTGGATACGGATTGATAAATGGGTTGGTTTGTTTGAAACTCAAAATCAAAATCAATTCGGTTTCCATTTTGTTTTCTTGGTTTGTTGAAGATGGTGACAATAGTGATGAGTTGGATGAACATACTGTTGGGATTTTGCAGGAAGCGAATGAGTTGGATTGAGATTTTGCTTGTGCTTGATTTTTGCGGAGGGACGAAGAAGGAAGTCGAGGAAGAAAATGAGATTTTTTTATAATTTTTATAATTTTATAAATTCAATTTCTGGGTTTGGACCGTAAGAGATGAGGAATGATGAATATGTATTGTTTTGGGTTTTATTTTTAATTTTTTTTTCTAATTTTTTTAATTTTTAATATCTTTTTTAATTATTTTGATTTATAAAATGATTATGAGACATTTTTTATTTTTTTAATTCATTATTTACACACGTGGCATGCTACACATGCGTTGACTTGGTCAAAATTGACCAAAAGGACCAAATGTGCAAAGGGCTAAATCTTAAAGGGCCAAAATTGTAGTTTTTGCATATAGGGGGCCAAAATTGCAAGTTTTTGAAAGTTAAGGGTGGAAAAGTGCACTTTAGCCTAATTTATTTTATAACAGGTAAGTGATCGTCGTCGTCGTCGTCGTCGTCGTCGTCGTTGTTGTTGTTGTTGTTGTTGTTGTTATTTTTAATTGTTAGTAAATAGAAAATTTGGGAGTTAGTTTATAAGTGTGGTGAGCCCATTAAGAAATTAAGGAGGTTAAGCCTAATTGTGTAAGAACTATATAAGCATTAGTCATTAAAGAACATAGGGTTACACAACCATTTCATAAGCTTTGGAAGAGGTAGAGAGAGAAAGGGGCAAGAGGAAGAGAAGAGGGTTGTAGAGAAAGGCTTGAAGAACCAAGGGGAGCTAGGGATTCTAGGAGCTTAATTGAAGCTTTTGCTATGATTATTGCTTATTGAGGTAAGGGGGTTAGATTTCATTTAAATCTCTTAGTGGTAATCTTTCCTCGAATTCCTTGCATAAGTGCTTAATTGGATAAGTGATTATTGTGATCTTAGTTGTTGAAATTTGTGCTCTAGTGTTAGTGATATATTTGTGTGGATATGAAATTGTTCATAATTGTAGTGTTGATGATGAAATTGCATGTTCATAATATGAGAAAATGGGTATATTGTGAATTGTGCTCTAATTGTTGAATTGTGCTATGTTGTTGTTGATTTGTGGTG
>Ga0228711_1011982_pt1 | contig 10796 bp, 9 predicted proteins | sample MedpolnodulmetaG_2_FD_177996 | JGI IMG/M metagenome (GOLD analysis project Ga0228711, IMG submission 177996) | Root nodule microbial communities from Medicago polymorpha collected in Santa Monica, California, United States - brown nodules | ecosystem: Host-associated > Plants > Roots > Nodule...
ACATACAATATTTTTTTTTTTTTTTTTTTTAAGAATTCAACCTATAGTTCTTGATGAGTTATCATGTTATACAGATAGATACCTTTGTCTATTAGGATATTCGTTTCAATGTCTATTCTACTTATCAAGATAAAAAGATTGAGGGAGAGGAGCAAAGTGACATAGATAAAGTGATAGAAAATCAAAATTGAATAAAAGAGAAACTTGATTAAAACCATTTTGTCCAAACTTTCATCACTAGCCACATACAACAAATTAACTTCACAACATGCATGGATTCTGGCATAAACAAATTAAGAGAAGAATATTTAGGTTTAATTGTACAATACTACTATGCGTTGATCAAGTGTCGCGATTGCGCAATTTTGATCCTCCGCTTGGTTTCCTTCTCTGTTGTGGTTTTGGCGGTCCACATCCCAATTCTTTTCTCAAATTTACATGAAGTTAACATTATTTACTGAGGTGACACACAACTTTCACCGCCCTTGTGACTTTTCTTTGAAATTAATAATTACTAATTCTTAATTAGGGATCATATTCATTCTAGATTGGACGAGTTGATTTTGACATTTTCTTTTTATGCCTATTAAGTGATATCATATGAGCGTAAAATTTAAAAGAAATTTGAAGAGGGACTAACAAATTACAAACGAAGAAAACAAAAGTGGTCAAAGTCACTCAAAAAAGTAGTGGTCAAAATCGCACATTCGCAATACTTAAGGAATCAAAAACGCAATTAAACCTAATTATTTTTGCACCAACATTGTTTCTTTCTAAACATTTGCTCTATCGAATTAAATTATGATATCATTGTCTCGTAAGTCCAATCCAATGGTTAAAGTTTGTCAAAATATTTGGTAAATCGTGGCGAGAATTTGAATTTGAAATAATCACATTCTTCACATTCAGTGTGTGTGTGTGAGAGTTTTATTTAATTTTTAGAATATCATTATAATATCTAAATGAGGACATTGCATGATATATGTAAGGGTCAAATTTCGAATCCCAAACACCCCATTTATTCATCTTAAAAGTGAATTTTTAATCGTTAGGCAACTTAAGAATTTTTTTTACAAATTAAACCTCATTTGAATCAACTATAAGATTTGGCAAGCCATAAAAGTGTCTCAAACTTAATTTTTTTTCACAATTTGGGAAAAAATTCCTTTGTTGATATAATCATTTGGAATATGGAGCAAAATAATGATTCAATCCTTCGACTCTTGGCGGCATCAAACTACACATGTGTCACGTTATAAGGTCATTTTAGGTTGGAAAAAAGTGCAAGTGGGCAACCACATCCCATATGCTCTTTAAATTGGTGGACGTTTGACAAATAATTATTTGAAGCAAAGTTGTGTGCGCAAATGGGATTATATGATATTTGATAGCAATGGATTGACAAGCATTTCGTCGTTTTCATATGTAAGTGCACATATTCATCATCTAGACAAACCTAAACCCCTCCGAAAGAATAGGCTTTTTGGCTAATGAAATCTAGAATTGAATTATTATGGCATTGAAACTATTGTGTGAGCAGGGGTCAACTCAATCTTCCCAATAATAAAACGGTTATACTTTAATTTAAGTTTAGTTCAGTGGTATAAAGACACGTCTTAAATATATAAGTCTCAGATTCGAGATATGCTAATAATGTTTTTGAAGTTTGTAAGTGTTTCTTGTTCTCTAAGATTTTCTCTGTCTTGAATTGAAATTTCATCTTCTCACCCTAAATTTATCGTTATTGGATGGGAAAAAAGACGGTTAGGCTTTAGTTAATCACTTATGAGATTAGTATCATTGTGGAATGTTGAGTCAAAAAGAGCCAAAGCTGACATGGAATGCTTGAATCTCTACACATTTCATTTCACAGGAACACAACTGATTGCTGCATACAACTTCTGTGTGTTTGTTTAGTAGTGCTATCATGGTGATTAATAATGTCCCAATTCATGTCAAGCGATTCATAACCATGCAGCATCAATGGCTCGTATTTATTCACAATTTTTGGGAATGACATTGACACGTATTCTTTTTTTTTTTTTGTTGAGAGAATTGACACGTATTCATATATGGTTGAACAAATGCGTTGATATAAATATTTAATTCCCCTGAAAAAATTAATTGTATGCTCCATGTTTTAATATTTTTGAACAATCAATGTTTTAATATTAAGATCTCAATTAGTATATTTTTATATACAATTACTATTGCCAGATTTGAAATCAAATCTCACGCAAAATATTCATTAAAAAAAATATCATGGGAATTATTAATTCTTTTTTGAAAGATCATGGGAATTATTAATGGTTAAGGTCATTTAAATGTATTCTAGAGATGTAATCATGGACCATATGTATAAAAAATATAACAATCTTTGAGTAAAAAAATTTATATAACAATCTATTCTGAATGAGACCTCAACTTTGTGATACCTTAATTAGAAAAGAACAAAAACAAATCTTCATGATACCTCTTAGAGTCTTAGTTATCTTGGTTCATCAAATTTATCGACAAGCCAATTGTTGCGATGATCACCTTGTAAATCTTGGTCATGTAATGTAGGTTCGCTTTTCATTAGCAACATAAATACTCCTCTCCCAAATCCAGGCTTTCACGTCATTTTTACGCTATTGTTAGTAGTATTCCCGGTAGTTTTTCTTTTATTTCCTTCTGATGTAAAAGATACAGATGCATATATTAAATTCATTATTTTTTTTTTTATATAATATATTAAATTCATTTTATACTTATAAAAAACATTATATAATTTTGATACACTACTTATTTCAAAACTTAAAAAAAAAATGTAAAAGAAAATCGGCAGTTTTAAGAGTTGAACCTAAGACCTCTTGGTGAAAACTCGCACGCACTAACCAACTGGGCTTGGGCTTCTTATTTGTTTGATCACGTTCAGTTAATAATCTATACTCTCACTGCAACACACACAATTGCATAAACCCTGAAACCCTTGTCACAATCACTATTCACTAGCGCCGTCGTCGATCTCCGCCGTAACCACCGTCGTCGTGAAACCCTATTTCCGTTCACAAGAGATGAGTATGTCAAAATCCAACGGCATAATCTTCACGAAGGAACCTTACATCGAGAATGCAGAACCTCGCAAAATGTAACTAACTAATTAACCTTTGTTAATCTTTAATTTCGTTTTTTTGTTGATTAAGCTTTGTTAATTTTCACTGATTAAACTTTGTTAATTTTTTTTATTGATTGTTTATTGCAGCGCGGGAATTTTGTATTCGACGCTATCGGATAAAGATATCACCAAAATTGGTGAAGCTCAAGTGTGGCAAGATCGTTACTATGATGCATTTAAAAAGGCCGTTGAAGGCGGCGTGTTGGATCCTCGTCTGGTACTGTCTATTTCTTCAATCATCATCGGTGTTTATCGTATAAGTGTTTATGTATAAGCTAACAAAATATGAAATGAAGTTAAACAATTTTTTTTTTGTAAGAACAACTCCTATGATAAAAATCTGCAACGACATTTCATGTGTAGAGGGTTCAAACTGTGGTTTTCCCTTTTTTAACACCTGTGTGAGTTTTGCCGCCAAGCTCTTTAGAACAGAAAACAAAAGTAACACCAATCTTTTTCCACAAGCTATGGAAAAGAGTCTCACCAGGATTCACTCCCTTCGGTTCTATATATAAGCAAAAAAAAAAAGTGCGACACAAATTAAAAATTCAATTTTATTCATTTATTTTGTTATTAAAATAAAAAAAAATGAGTTTACTGCACTTCCAAATCTATCCTTGCCTTTTTTTTTTGTTCAAATTGTCTAGTGGCTTGAATTTCACTCTTGAGTGAATAAGTAGAAAATCCTGGGTTCAAATCCCGATACCCGCATATTGTAATGTCTCTATCTACCGAGTTATGCTCACGGACTATACTTGCCTTTCTTATGTGATGTTACAACTCGCACATTCTAAAAAGTACTCGATTATTAATATTTATTGCATTCAATAAAAGTCTTTTAACATCCTCACTAATAGTGTTTAAAATTAGTAAAATAGCTCAGTATTCAAGATGAAAAATGGGTTTTTAATGCTACAAGGAAGTGAAGATGGGTTTCCACACAAGCACAAGAAGTGATCGGTGCATCTTCACATACACACATTGTTTTAATTCAATATACCCAGGAAATGATGTTGTTGGAAATATATTAGTACAACTTAAATTAAATGAGGGTATTATTGAAAAATATAATATTCTTTTTAGGTGGAAAAAAAAAATTTAATATGGTGAAATTGTTGAAAATTGCTTATATTTAGAACCAAAGAATATATTTTTTTTCTTTATTATATTCGAAACCGGAGGGAGTATGTAGTAGATAAGCTCAACTAAACCAATCGAACTACGTCTCAAGGTTTGATTTGTTAGATTTACTTGTTTAATGGTTCTAATTCAATGGGTTGGCTTTTGCCAATAGTGACATTTAGTGTCCATGGATCCTCAATATGTGACATATTTGGTGTTCTTAAGATTTTTGGACTGTTGCCTAAAAAATGATTAATAACATATTCATTTGGAACTTGTATGGATTTTTGTTATTTTTCCATTTACTGAAGAAGTTAGGTTGATAAATACTTTCTTTTGACTTTCCATCTGTTTGATCATGTATTCTCCTTTTATAATGGCCATGTCTTTTCCTGTATTGAATATATAATAATAATGTTATAATAATGAACATTGTTTTCATGCAATTCAGGGCCCTGCTAATAAGGGTAGTCCTTCCTGTGAAACATGCCATGGGAAATTTATGGATTGTCAAGGGCACTACGGATACTTACCACTTGCCCAACCTGTTTTCAATGTTGGATACTTAAATACAATTGTGAAAATACTGAAGTGCATTTGTAAGGTATCCATATCTTCAGATGATCCTTATTTACTCTCACTCACTCTCTCTGGATTTTGTTTTTTCCTTTATTGTCTACTTACATAACATGTATATATGGATGGCACTATTTCTGTATGTTTAGTCTTAGGAGTCAGTCTTTTGAAGAACTGTTAAGTTTCCTGCTGTAAGAACTCTAACTCCAAGCACCATTAGACCTTTGGTTTGGTGGTCACTCACTTGGTGATAAGGGGAAAAATTTCCTTGTTCGAGGTTTGAGACTGAGTCTCCATTTGCATCAGGAAAAGAGCTCAAATTTATAAGAATGTTGATATTGCTACCTTTGTTCCAATTTCAGCTTTGTATAGTTTATGCTTTTTTGTGGTCTGTTGCTTTCATCAACTTAGTGGGATCTAAATGTAGTAAATGAGTTGGATCCAAATATGGGTTATGATAGAACATTATGGCGTAATTTGATCCATGTCGCCGACCCCATTTAGTGGGATATGGCTTGGCTGTTGTTTGCTTTCATCAACTTACAAAAAAAACCCGTGTGACTAAACATGAGTGTTATTTTTTCTGAAAAATTTAGTGTTTATAGACATATATTATGCAGTACTTAAACAAAAGGAAAAAAAAAGGTTATAATTCATTCAAAGTTTGTTGCAATGCATAAAAATCCATTTACGTATATTTCATACTCATTACTAGTGGAAATTCTATTTTGCCCATGGATTTTTTATTTTTCATGCTACTTGTGTAATACAAAATTATGTATATATGCTTCATAGGTTTCAGTATGTCGTTGTCTTAAATTTGTGTTTCTCAGTACCCTGCTCGAACTATACGACAATGTTTGATGTTTTGTCCAGAATTGTGCTCGTATTCTCCTTGATAAAGATCACATCAAGCGTGAAAAGTATTTTGAGAAAATGATCAATCCCAAGTTGGATGGGTTGCAGAAGATGGGTGTGTTTGATGATATAATGAAAAATTTCAAATCTGCTAAAAAAGAGTGCCCAAGATGTGGATATATCAATGGTATGTTTCATGCTTTATTCTAATGACTTCAACATTGTAATTTCTTTACGAAGGTAGTATTTTGGCGACATAATTTCCTTATTCAATAGTAACATACTTGCTTCCACTTTTTTGGTGCCGATTCCATCTTAAATAAGGGAATATCAGTTTAGGGAACTCATTCTGTACATTTGACAGTAGTTTGTGAAAAGATTAATCCGTCCGGAAATCCTTGGAGGAGATACCTCTCCCTTATTTTTGTTCATTCAATTCAATGAAATTGTTCTTTTCATCAATTCGGATCCCTAACATCTTATGAAGATGTTATGACATAAGATATCAACTGGCATGTAAAAGTTATGATCATGCTTGCCTCAATAATTTTGGGATCAGAGATTTGGAAAAACTCTATTGCTGATGTTAGCCTGGATATCAGTCTACATGGTGCTATAAGCTAAGTACTCCCTGCGTCCCATAATAAGTAACCCTTTTGTAAGAAAAATATTGTCCTAAAATAACTGATTCATTTCACTTTTCAATGCAATATTAATTACTTTTTTTCCAATTATAACTCTAATTAATATTACTTTCATCACTCTCAATTCAATATATTCCGCTTTGCATTTATGATAATGGAGAATGCACCAATACTTGACAAACGAGCACTTAAAACCATTTTTCTCTCTCCTTCACTTATACATTTTTCTTAACATGTGTGAAATGAGCAAATAGCTCACTTAATTTGGGACGGAGGGAGTAGCTAACAGGGGCTCAACATGTAGTGAGCTTCCATAGTAGGGAATGCATTTCTTGAGGCTGAACAATTTTTTTCTCTTAGGCTTCCATGGTAGTAAGTAAACATGTGTTTTTAAAAATTGTGTTATAAAGCCATTTATCATAGAACTTGTACAAATGGGTCCTACTTCACAGTCATCATAGGAGTGGATTGCTTAATTAATGTTGAGGTATGCATTTGCTTTTTTGTATCTTTATGCTCATTTTGGTGATGAATATTGTAATACAGGTTCAGTAAAGCAACAGAGGGCTACCCTGAGCATTCTTCATGACTGCTCAAAGGCTAACAATGATGACGTTGCAGAGCTCCAATCAGCTCTTCCTCATATAGACAATTATAGGGCATGCAACGACTTGACTTCTCGAACTCTTTACCCTGCCATGGTTCTTGAATTGTTTAAAAAGATGCATGGCGAGGTAGACTTTTATACTAATTTAGATGTTTTAGGGTTGCTTTTCCTTCTCTCTTTCATTTTGAGGAAGGATTGTTGGGTTTATTACCAATGCCAAGCAGGGTTCCCCTCAAGCTGATCAATTTTGTTACTCTTTGTTGTAGGACTGTACATTACTTAATATTGCTGAAAAACCAGAGAATCTCATCATAACAAACATTGCTGTGCCACCTATAGCTATTCGACCTTCAGTCATGATGGATGGACAGAGGTAAATGCCAATTTGGATGTAATTTTGTATTTTCTGCCCTTTATCGTGATTTGATTTCTGTTGGGTCTTTTACAAACATATTATCGAAGAAAAGATGGTGAGCGAGGGGACTAGATTTTGGTGTCACGGGGTATGCGTGGAAAATATGAATGCTGCTAGGCGTAAGGAGGATATAGTTGTGGAAGAGTGTAACAAAATATCAACACGTGCAACATGATATCTGAGAGGACAATTGTATAATGAAATGAAAGGAAGTAATATGAACAAGGGATGGTAAATAGGAGAGATAAATAACCAAATTTTGGAGAGAATCGCTTCCCAATCCTCTCGTATGTGAAAAACCATCTTTTGCTCAACAATGTCTTTGTTATGTGTACCTACAGTACTCCATTAGATAGCATCATATTGATAAGCATTGATAACTGTCTGACAGAGTATTATAGTAGAAAAATCCATTTGATAATGAACTACTAGTTCTAAGCCATCATTGGCAATTTATCAACAGTTTGAAATGCTTAGCTCAGGTAGGGTATAGCCGGTTTATGAGCTCTAATAATTACATCTCATTGCTGCTTTTGCTGCATTTCCTCAGTTTAGGATGCGTTTTATTTATTAAGTATCTATTCCTTGTGAACCTCTTTGAGCTCAATCCTTATTTTCATATTATTTCTAGTCATTATCAAGTTGACATAGGAGCTACGGATACTTGGGGTCCTATTATGGTACTGCTTGGAGCAACATTGTCAAAATTGAGAAGATCGGCAGGGGGTAGCAAGATTGTAACACGTAAGATTGTGTCTAGGATTGGAAGATCTTATCAAAGTGAAAATAATACTATCAATATTGTGTAGTAGTTTACCAGTCTTGATTAATCAAAAATCACATACAAATCATGTAGCTTCTAAACTTCAACATAAAACAACCAAGTCTACAAAGGAAACAATCAGTAGTGTGCCAATCAACCAGACCATCTATTAATTTTTTATATTGGGCCTAACTCATCCTTATAAAGTCGGCTTATAAGATGAGGGCTGCCCAAACTTTATAAACACTAACAGGTCATATCTCTAAGCAATGTGGGACTAAATCCACGCCTTCAAACTCAACACAATGAATGTTTTGAAGGTTGCAATGAAATCAACCCAAATGGTGCAATTAGGCGGCTAGGGGCGGACCGCAATGAGGCGGAATTTCCAATACACTCCCTCACACTTGGGCCCAATGGGCCTGAAGCGTGGGAGATGTGGGAAGCCCAGCAATATATCTAGGATACGCTCTAATACCATATTAGTTTTTTATATTGGGCCTAACTCATCCTTACAAACACCACTGCTCTACAAATCAAGGCTTTATCTACTTTTCTGGAGCTGTTCATCCCATTGGAATTGGATGCTGCTTCCTTGATTAATTGGGAAGAATTTGGATTTGTTTCAAAATTGTCTGTTGAGAGTGATGCTGAGGCAGGAATTGATGTAGATACCCAACTGCTCCTCTAACCGCTACTCCTCCGATAACTCTGAAAATTCCACCACTATTAGCAGGCGCTGATTTGTAGGCTTCGCAAAATGATGAAAGCTGCAGCCTCGTGCAAATATTTGCGCCGGAGGAACTGTTGCTCTCAGAATCCTCCAACATTCGATTAATGTGTAGCACGGGTACGCAAAATTTCATGCCTTATCGTGTCCACATGTATGTATGGAATCACAAGTTTCCCCTTTGGTAGGATCTTACGATCCACATGTTACAATCATTCATAGGCGTACCGATCCTACTTAAAATTTTGTGTTTGTCTATGGCCTCAAGCAAGCTCCTAGACAGTGGTTCAATTGTTGAAGCACGACTCTAGTTTAGTTTGGCTTCCATGCTAGCAAATATGATCCTTCCCTCTTCACTTATGCTAAGCAAAAGCAAATGGGTGTATCTCTTGGTCTATGTCGATGATATCATCATCACACTAACCTGTGCACATGATTAGAATCAGTTACTGCTAACCTGTACAGGCGTGTAGGATTAGCAAGTCTATATAGGATGTAATCCTCTTTAATTGAGTATCAATGTAATCAAAATGTTCTCTATCACAAAGTTAGTTATGATTCAATCTTAGAACTTACAAGCTGGGAAGGGAAATTTTGCAATAGTTTCAATAGGAACGATAATGGAGGGTCCATTTGTGCCAAGGAGTTGTACGAGAAAATGATTCGATGGCTTGGATGATTCTAAATCTGATATCTGTTCTGTTTTCTCTGCTTAATTTATTTTTTATTTTAAAATACTATTATTGATGCTTATGATTTTATTCCTGATTTGTGGCAGTAATGAAAATGACATAACTGAGAAGCTAAAGAAAATAATCCAGGCAAATGCTATCATGCAACAAGAATCAGTTGAGACCCAAAAATATCAGGTATAGTAGGACATTGTAAGCGATAAAAAATTGTAAAGGTGATCTTTGATTCTTCATAATGCGTCCGCTATTGATAATGCGAAACCTTTTTTTTGAACCCTTTGCTACACAACACACAATTGTGTCCGCTATTGATAACTTCAACCATACATTATGGTGATCTTTGATTCTTGTTGCTGACCCCATCCAGCAGTAAAAGGCTTTGATTGTCACTGTTGTTAAAACTCATAATACCGAACTATATAATTTATTCCTGTTGTAATATTGAATTGAAATGTATATACTCTAGACATTGGTTTTTCTGTTTGCTTGGAGCTTTACATTTATCTGCTCTCTTCTCGGGTTTTCTACGATGTAATTTGTTTTGTTTCTTTTGTGTTGATTGTTTTGGTTTAGGATGCTTATCTTATGCTTCAATTCGAGGTTGCTCAATACATAAATAGTGATGTTAAAGGTGGACCATACAATCTGCAAATGAGCAAGCCTTTAACCGGTTTTATTCAGCGCATTAAAGGGAAGCAAGGTCGTTTCCGTAGCAATCTGTCTGGAAAACGTGTTGAGTATACTGGCAGGACAGTTATTTCACCTGATCCTAATCTAAAGATTACCGAGGTTAGACATTTCAATTTTGCCAGATGTAATTTCTGTTATTTACATGAAGCACAAGTGACAAGCCTATAACTAATAGAATACAAATGTTTATCACTCATAACAACAAAGCTATGCTCATTGAAAATACTATAGTTCCCATGAAAACAATGATACAAGAAAGTTCCTTCTCTCTTTCAACGTTCATGTTTATGCCTTCTAACTTTTTTTTCTGTAGGTTGCAATACCCATCCATATGGCTCGTATTTTGACTTATCCTGAGCTTGTTACACATCACAACATAGAAAAGTTGAGACAATGTGTGAGAAATGGTCCTGATAAGTATCCTGGTGCAAGGATGGTTAAAGAGGCTGGAGGTAACTCATGGTTAGTGCTGTTCCATTTTTTCCTATATGATCTTATGTCAAGCCAAATTTATCTTTTTTGCCAAATTATCTTTTATTTAG
>Ga0228711_1011984_pt1 | contig 10795 bp, 7 predicted proteins | sample MedpolnodulmetaG_2_FD_177996 | JGI IMG/M metagenome (GOLD analysis project Ga0228711, IMG submission 177996) | Root nodule microbial communities from Medicago polymorpha collected in Santa Monica, California, United States - brown nodules | ecosystem: Host-associated > Plants > Roots > Nodule...
TCAGGACGGAACAATTAAAGTGTTATCTACAATTTCAGCTACTACTCTTCACCACAACGCTTAACTTAGTAACCAGATTACATCAACTCTATTCTTCAAATGATACTTTATACAAAAGTTAGAATATATGATACACCTTTTAAAATTACACGGTAATCACATATGCAACATTAGTATAGCTGTCAATCTTGAATACAATTGGGGAGCAGGGTTATTTCCAAAAACAACTAGTAAAAACAAGCAAATATGATTAGCGTCATCACCTTCTAAACAACCAAGCCTAGAAAGGATAGTTATGGTGAGATTTTGGGACTAATTATAAAAACTAGTAAAAACAAGCAAATATGATCAACTTCATCACCTTCTTAACAGCCAAGCCTAGAAAATAGAAATGATAGTTAGGCTTAATTCTACTTTTAGTCCCTCAAGTCTCATGATTGTGAGATTTTGATCCTCCACTCCTCAATTGCTTGATTTTTGTCCTTAATATTTTTCCCTTGTACAAAAAAGAAGTCCTGTTGATTTTCTCCAACTTTTAGTCCCATATGTATTGTGATCATGTAACTTTAGTCCTCCACTTCTCAATTGGACACAACCACGATGGTTGGGGACTATAAGTGACGGACCGAAATAGCTTGACCGTATCACTTATGGAACTAAAAGTGGAGGGAATTTGAGGGAAAATCAAGGGACCCTTTTATTGCACAAAGGAATAACAAAAGTGACCAAAATCCCGCAATTTAAAAATGAGGGACCAAAATAGCACAATCACGATACTTGGGGAGACTAAAAGCAAGGTAAAGCCTAATAGGTGCCCCAACTACTAACTCTTTTTGTTTGTTTGTTTGTTTGATTTGAGTAAAAAAAAACAAAATCTGCGTTCATTTCTTTCTTGTTTTCACATTTTTTTTCAAATGGTGAATATATATATATATATATATATATGAAAAAGAAGGGGGGCACAAAGATCCACAATACAAATGAAAAGCAGAGTACAGGAAGTACTCCAGAAAAAAGCCTTTAAGAAACTGCAAAGCCAAAACTAAACCAAAAAGCATAAAACACTCATAGTGAGAACAAGGAGAACCAGAGTCTCATCAGGATATAAAGAGAATAGCTCTTCTAATATTTTCATTGTTTCCGGAACTATAAAGATAATGGTTTACTTCAAGAGTCTCTTTTCTCTATTAATTTGAGAAAATGTTTTATGATTTCACTTTTAATAACACGATAGTCACGTTTCCATTTTATTTCCTATTTTCATGGTTTTGTATAAGAAACGAGTGTTTTTTATCACACTTTTCTATACAGATCATTGAAAACAAGAAACAACAAAAACGTGTCAACTTTGTAATTAAAAATGTAAACATAAAACATTTTGTAAAATCAAAAGAGAAAAGAGACTCTTGAAATGAACCATTATCTTAGATTTCCGGAAACAATGAAAATATCAAAAGAGCTATTCTCATTATTTCCTGAAATAGATCATCCCTGGCTAGCATTTTAGCTTTTCTCCATCACAATGACTCGCTTTAAAAGTCTATTTTATCCTTGTTAACAAGTAAAACTAACGCAAATTTTATGAAATGGAAATAGAAAATGTTTTCACAAAGTAAACGAGACCTTAGCTTTCCCAACTCTTGTATCGGTAAATCATTTACCCGGACCAACAAAAAACTATTTGTGCTCAAGGAATACAAGAGACTTCATTTAAAACCATAAAAGCAGATACTTCAACTACTAAAATAGACCGATGCCTGACATAAAATAAATCATAGACATTTGAGGTTGATAGTTCAACTAAGAAATAGCTGGTCAAAATTACCTTTCCAGTAGCATCCCGAACAGGTGATATGTGAAGAAGATTCCAAAATGAGCTTTTATCCTTCCTGTTAAATGTTGTGTAAATTGATTCAGCATATCCAGTAAACAAATTCAAAGCTTTGACCGCAGAGATAAAAATGAATGGAAGTATTAACCTGTAATTCAAAATACGTACTGTGCATAGTTTTTCAGTTTTGATGCTCTCCCTTATCTGTATAAGCAATAAGGCAAAGACATAACCACATAGTCCATTTACATTGATCTAAGTTCCAAAAAAAAAATGTATTACCAGTTGTAGAGCTGAGTCGTCGGTATTTCTTCCACCTAAAAATCTACAGTTGCGGCCCAATACCTCGTCTCTCGTGTAACCTATTCAGACAACACAGTAATTTAAAACATAATCTGAAATTCTTAGTAAATATGAGTTATCGGTTTCAAACCCTTATGTCAAACACGTAAATATGAGTTATCGGTTTCAAATCCTTATGTCAAACACCAGAAAATTTGCATGGCTATTATTATTGACTTTTACAAGGTAAAGTTTTAGTACCTGTCAATTTCATGAAGGCATCACTGGCATAAACAATAGGCATGTCTGGCAAATGTGGATTAGTTCTGCGAGGAAACTCAAAAACAAAAATATAAACAAATTCAGGGTCTGCGAAAAACATAAAGCTTGTGCTTAAGTAAGAAAACTAGACTTTTTTCAATAACTCACAATACAAAGCTTTGTTTGATTCTACCAAGAGAAATAATCAAGGAAGAGCTAAGAAGACCCACGTCAGGATTGTTGCGTCTCTTTCTACACACCAATCTTCCCGTCAACTCGCTATAGTGGGTTAGCACAGAAAAGATGTTGTCCATGGCAGTCACAGCACTTCTCCTTTCATCATCACTTGCCTCGCGTGGCTCTTCACTCTCCAAATCTGTACGATATTATGTAGCTAACAGATCAGCATATACCAAATAGAACCAAATCACATGGACAAATGCACAATCACAGAACAAGAGACCAAAAGGGGCTATAGAAACTAACATAATGAAATTCGAATAAGAAATGTTCCATCTATTGTTTCATAGTTAAAAATCTTTACACAACTATTATTTTCTACTTTGAAAAATATATAGATTGTTAAGAGGACAAATAATCAATTAATCCACTGACCAATCGATTCGCATTGTAATTAATAATCACCAAGTTAGTATTCAAATTTAGTCCCTCAAAGGGGCAACTGGTGTTGCTTTGGTGAAAGTGTCCATACAAATTAATTCCCAAATGTGTGAACTTCTTTACAAATCAATATTTTGTCTTCACATCCTTTTATCAATTATCATTGACTATCATTCTATCAATAGTGTGCAGCAGAATAGCATAAAGGCACATTTATTATATGTGTACATCATTAATGCCACATAAGTTGCTTACATGGATGTCTACACAAGTGTCATGACACATGTGTTGCCTTATTGACAAAAGGCGTAATATCGAAGACATAAAAATGAAATTGTGAAGAAGCTGATCTATTCAGGAAGTTATGAGTGCATTCAAAACCAAAGAAATACAAATTTGCACTTCAATAAACCAAAACATTAAATCAAGTATAAACTACTGAACTCAATAATCACCTAATAAGTGCAGCTTTCCAAGTGTAGTTGGGAGCTTAACTGGATTAATAACAAAGATTAAAGCACTAACTCATGTTTCGTTGAGTTTAGCCAAATCACAACTGCACCATGGTTTTGTTTTGTTAAAACTTCAAAGTATAGCTTTTACAAAAATCACAATGAATTCACCGTGGTCGTGCTAAACTCACCACCAACGCACCAAGTACATGTTTGTATTAGCACAAAATCACAGTCCATCGCAGGATTTTATCAAAAAGTACAATTTGAAACTTTTCAACAAAACCATAGTGCATGTAACAATGACAAAAACACCGAGTGCAGTTATGCGGCATCGTGATTTTGTTGAAGCTTCAAAATATAGTTTTTGCCAAAATTGCAATATTCCACCTGCCAAACTCATCATCAATGCACTAACTGAATGTTTGGATTCGCACTGACTTTGACAGAATCACAGTATGCGAATCCAAACATGTCGGATACTAATGAATGCATAAATTCAATTCAATAAGAGGAACACAACAAAACAAAGAAACAAAACCAACCAGTGACATCATCATCATCATCATGTTCCAAATCCAACACTTGATTCCTGGAAGAAGAAACACGACGAAGTTCAACCAAACTATCCGAACAAACCTCTTTCCGACAACACCGAAACATAAAATCATGATTCACCACAACAGAACCACCACCACCACCACCACCATAAACCCTTAATTTTAATGGAACTTGAACAGCAACAAAATGAACAACAGCACCAGTTTTAACACAAAAAACAGGAGAAACGTTCAAAAAAACCCAAAACGGCGTGCCGTTTTTTCTATAATTAACCAAAACAACGTTCGCTTCTCTCTCTTCCCTAACAGCTTCACGAATTTCCATCACCGACCTACGACATGTCGCTGGACCTTGAAACATGGAACCACTTCTACCAAGAACTTCGTCGCGCGTGAAGCCAGTGATGTTGAGAAACGCGTGGCTAGCGAAGATTATTGGGTGGTTTGAAAGTGATGGGTCGGTGATTGTGAATGGTATTTCTTCAGATAATTCTTCGAGTGATTCTCGCGCGTGGTGTGAGTAAAATTCTTCGAACGATTTCTTTATTGATTCCATTAATAATTATGTTGTTGATTGTGTTTCTGCTTCTTCTGCTTCTGTTGGTTGTTCGCAATCCCATGTGAACTTTTTAGACTCTATAAGTTGATTTTAGTGATGGAAATTGATAAGAAAGAAAGTGATTATTTGTTTAGTTTAGACCATAGGAATGAGGTTTTTGTCAACTTGGCATGGTTGGAACTTGGAAGGTGTTTTTTCTTTTGTGTGTGAGATTGGGGTGTGATGAGGAAAATGGGGGAGAGGGAATAATAATAATAATAATAATATCTGATGAATATTCAATTGAATATGGAAAAATTGGGATTGTGTGAAGTAAGAAGGGAAGACGACAAGAAGAACACAGTGTGTGTGACTAGACTACCAAATGGAGAAAGGTGGGGAAGAGGGAGCGAGAAAATCACGACCGTGGCATCTAATTTGAGTCACACAATATGTTCAAGATATTTTTATTTTCCTAAAAGTTAAACAAAAATTATAATTAAAAACAACATATCTTAATCATCAAATTCAATCTTATCTTTTTTTTATAATTTCAATTCTTGTTTTATGTTTTGTGTTTCATGATAAAGATTTGACAATTGAGAAAAGAATGAGAGAATTGCAACGAAGAGGGTCTATTCTAACTTCATTACATTATTTATGAGATTAATCATCGAGTCGATAATGAAACATGTTTTTCTTTTGAAATAGATATTGGACTCCTTTCAAATAGACAATTTCAAATATTGAACACATGTTCTTGTTTTGATAGGCAGTCATGTTACTAACTCTCTAAACATTGTGTTAGTGTTTTATAAAACCTTTATATTAGGTTATAAAGACTTGATAATTTAGAATTTGTTAAAAAAAAATAGAATAGAATTCGTTAAAGATATAAATAAATTTTAATCAACAAAATTATTTCATATCCTATCTAATTAAGTTTGTCTTCAAACAAAGTGTGTTAGCTCCTCCAATACTCTATGGATATGAGTTAGGATTGAATTAGAGCAAATTTTAATTAGTTACAAATACGAATAAAAATTATTTGGATATACACATATAAATAAGAAAAATTTAAAGATAAAAGTGAAAACTGACGTGATGTGATTAATTTATTTCTTTTTTAAAAAAAATTATTTGTATGTGTGTGTTTAAATTTATTTTTTTTATTTGGAGTTGCAACTAAAATTAAGACTTGCTCCTTGAATCAAATCAAACAACCTCAACATATATTGATTTAGATATCATTCTTTACGTCATTTTTTTATCAATAATTCATGTGGGAACATTTAGGTAATGTACAATTCAATTAGGTAATGTACTTTTCTAATTGTAGGCTAAGCCATTCTATTTTTCTAACAATACTTTTTCCTATTGATCAACTCATTTAGGTAATGTACTTTTGGTTTTGAAATTTCTTATACAATTCTTTTAATGTTAAAAGTATATAAAAATCCTAAATCATCGAATTGAATCAAATTTACTTGGTTAGCATTAGGGGAACAAAACTCTTTCCTTTTTCTGGTGATTGGAACAAAACTCTTTCTACTTGTTTTTTTTTTTCCATTAAAAAATAAAAATACTATATAAAGAAATCAAATTCATTTCTAATTGAATCAGTTGTTGAGATGTAACACTTTTACCTATACATTGAATGTTTGTTAATTAGTAGTATCATACTTTTGTTGCGTGTGAAAACAAAATAACATAATTTTAGAGTTTATGAATTTTCATAGTTAATAAAGTGAGATATTTTTTTTTATATTATTATCATGATTCATTCTATGCTTGTGGTCATGTAAATGGACCAGTGAAGAACATGTACAATGCATGCGATAGGAAAAGCGGAACCACTCGTTTGTCTGATTTGATTTTGATTTTGCATGTTTGGATGGTGAAGTTAGGATACGAAACCGGGAATTTCTCATAAGTCATTATCTATTAACAGTGAGGATTTGAAATTTGCCACTGAAAGATAGGAAAAATACAAAAGTAATTCGAAAAACTTACTAATCCAAAGATTCCAAACGTATCCTTGTTAAGGATCTAATCACTAATCACTGTTGTACTATGTTGAATTACTTACTCAAATGCATCTTGATGTCTTTCACTGCAACAAACACTAAGCAAAAAAAAAAATCGTGAGTATAATTTGATTCGGTATGAAATTATATCGTCTACTCTATTCTTTGTTGATGTGGTTGTTGAAAGGAGGAAAGTTTTGATCATCTGTTTGTGGGATGTTTTTACCATGGAATATGATTTTCTTATTCGTCAACGGATAGGTATTCATTCAGTAAGTCAAATTGTATATTTACTATCATCTTATTCATTTTGAAAGCTTAGGAGGCGATTCTAGAAGAAGAAAAAAATCAACTTTCATTCTTTTAATTTGGTTGGCTTCTGTTTGGCTTGAAGGAAAGGAATTGTCGCACTTTTTAGCAAATTCAGTTGATGTTACATCAGGGTTGTGGTAAAGTGAAACTTCTATCTTTTGGTAGTTGAAAGCTATAAACACAAATATTTAACTTTTGATTTTCATCGGCGGTGGATAACTCTCATCTGTGTTTAAGCCTTGTTATCTAGCTAATGTTTGTTTTGGTTTATACCTAGTGTTTTATTGTTTTTCCGTTGGTTTGTAACATAACTTGATATTCTTTTTAAACCTCTTTGCACTCCTTGTGCATATTAGAATCTCCTTTTGGTTTAATATATTTCATTTTGCCTTCATAAAAAAAAGTTGTATAATCAATCCATTTATTCAAACAAATTAGATCAATCCATTAGTAATATCTATTATTAATTATTATACCTTTTTAGTCAATCAATTAAGGGTTAATTAAGTTTTTAGTCCTTATAAATATTCACAGTTTTGTTTTTAGTCCCTACAAAATAAAATCACTTTTTAATCTTTGTGACATTTTCCTTAAACATTTTAGGGACCAAAAATGTTGATGGAAATTTTTGATATGGACTAAAAATGTTTATGGAAATTTTTTTATATGGACTAAAAATGCTGATGGAAAATTTTATAAGGACTAAAAAGTGTAATTTTATTTTATACGGACTAAAACAAAATTCTAAATATTTATAGAGACTATTTACTTAATTAACCCTTTAATTAATCAGTATTTTGGCTATGTTACCTAATGAATTGTATGAACAAACATTCGATCATACAACCATATTCAAAACTAGTGTACTCAAATTTTATACAAAGAAGCATTTTTCAGTTAAGCTTATTAATCACTTAGTCAAATGAATAGTTTTTTTGATACAAATTTAAATGAATAGTTTTTAATATTAAGTAAATAATCTTGTGTCAAGGAGAAAAACCAAATTACCCAAATCCATCAAATTAATCATAAAATTAATTTAGAGAAGAAAGAAACGGTACAGAACAAAAAACCAAATAATAAAACTACAAAATGTCATGCTGGCTCATACTCGATACTTATCCAATCCGAGTCATCTCTTATTCGTCATATTTTTTCTGCAAACACTATAATTTTTTATTTTTTTGTTATAATGATGAACAAGACCATTCATCAAACTCGAGTGGGGTATATGAGTGTTAGGTTTGGATTTGGACTGTTGTGTATAAGAATTAAGAATGATACCGACCTCAAAGATAGTCATAATCATTGGAGTTTGAGTTCACCAATTATTACTGTTGGACATTAGAAGTGAATTTAGAAAAGAAAAATAACAGGTAAGGCAAAGTTACACTCTCAAAGTCAAAGTTAGAGCGTCCAGACGATGTATTATTTGACCGTTTATTACGCTGCTAACGTGTGTAAATTATAAGTAAAGTTTGAAATTTTGATTTTTTTTTTATGGTGGTTGGGGTTTGAATCCCGTATTTTGTATATACTATACATTGTTCATACCAACTGAGTTAAGCTCACATGTATCGATGTTTGATTGTTTTGTGATTTTTTTTCATATTGAAGAGAGATTTTTGTGACTTTTAAATACTAACGAACTATCTTTCAAAAAAAAAAAAAACACTAACGAACTATGTGTATCTTTTACAAAGGATATAACCAATATAATAAAATCTCATTTTCTGCAAGCGCAAGTCCTTTTGTGTAAATCGACAGCATATTGATCATTTTCATTCTCTACATGAAAAAGCCCATGATGCTCTAGATCATCAGCCCAATTTGGAGACCACCCATCTGCGGCCCTCTTGGCCTTTTCGAGCAATAGTTGGATCTTTGGACATATGTTTTCCGTATACCTTCGCATCAGTTCACTTTGAGTGACAATCCTTTTTGAAATATAATTTTTCAATCCCTCAAGCAATGTGATGATAGGTTTGTCACGGATATCCAATATGGTTTTGTTGAATGCTTCACACATATTGTTGACTTGAAGGTCACATTGTGTGTTAGTTCTGTATGCACTCCTTGTCCATTTACTAGCTGGTTGTTTCATCATATCAGTTCAAGCCTTTTCATCTAAGTCCTTCATTCTCTGCATTGCTCTTTGCCAATCTGGCACCGTTGTAGCCCTAGCATCCAACCATAAAATTTCTTTCATCTATGCTCCAAGGTGATTCTTTTTCCAATTTGCATAGAGATGATTTACACAAAACCTGTATTCTACATCAGCACTAATGTTATGAATTGCAATTTCCAAACCCTTTTGCTGGTCTGAAATGAAGGCCCAATCTCTTTGTTGTATGCTATTCAGATCCTCCAACAACAAGTTAAGAAACCACTGCCATGAATCTCTTGTCTCTGCCTCTACCACTGCATATGCAATTGGAATCATTTGATTATTCTCATCTTTCCCCACAGCTGCCATCAGTTGACCACCAAGTTGACCCTTTAAGAAACATGCATCAAGTCCAATTAAAGGCCTGCATGTATAAGCAAAGGCAACCTGTAACACCCCGTTTTCCCAACAATGTAAATAATACAAATAATCAGAGTATTCGACGTAAAACGGAATGTCACACTTCAATCAAGTAATAAATAGAGTAAAATCATTATTTATCAAAACAACCCTGTCAAAAATTCAATTATAATCGCAGCGGAAAATTATTTCAAAATCAACAACTTTGTTCAACAATCTTTGGCACTACGGCCTCGACATAAATAACTTAAAGGAAATTCCTAATCCAAAAGGTTCAACAACATAGTTCATAAAACAATACGTAACAATGGAAAGCAAAACAAGAATCTTCATCCCGTTACGTATCAGAGCGACCCTAAGACAACACACAAGAGAGTCAACTCACATCCGCAGCTAAGCCTGGTTATCTGCACGTTACCAACATAAGGGCAACATTCAAACAGAAGGGGTGAGATTTCACATTCAATAATAATAAGCATATAATTCATCAACGGAATTTAACAACTTAAACAACAATCATGGTTCATATATACTTATTATCAATAATATTTCACATATACTTCATTTATTTCCACTTAGCATTTAAGTCAACAGCAACAACTCAATAACGACGACAATGCAAGGACACAACAACAACTTACATCATCAACTCAACAACAACTTGACTATGCAATATGCGTGTGGTACCAATCAGGGCATCAAGCCGTCAACTTATAGAGCATAGGCTCTCAACGTGGTATGAATGATCAAGCATTCAACAGGGGATCAAGCCCCCAACTTATATATATGAATGATTATACATTCAACAGGGCATCAAGCCCCCAACTTAATATGAATGATTATACATTCAACAGGGCATCAAGCTCTCAACTTTATATGAATGATTTTACATTCAACAGGGCATCAAGCCCCCAACTTATATGAGTATGCATGGACTCAACAACTTAACCAACAACAACGTATGACATCGACGACTTGACATCGACAACAATGACAACATCGACATTATAATCTCATAAACATTCATCATTTAATTGCAACATCTTATAATCATCATATTATTTCAACATATACATTTCATATCATAGTTCATCAACATATAAACATTCAGGTAATAATTCATTAACAAAGTTATTCATAAAATAATTCATCGACATATATATTCATGTAATAGTTCATCAATGTGTATATTCATATATCAATTCATAAATCAAGGTTATTCATGACAAACAAAGTTAGACTCATTAAACATTTAAGCTGAACTCATAGTACACAAGTTTTGAAGTTTGGAGACAATCCACAAGTTTTGGGTTGACTTAGAAATAGTTATGCGGGATTTTCATAAAATTTCACTAAGACCTCCTTGGAGTATTTTCATCATAAC
>Ga0228711_1011985_pt1 | contig 10794 bp, 6 predicted proteins | sample MedpolnodulmetaG_2_FD_177996 | JGI IMG/M metagenome (GOLD analysis project Ga0228711, IMG submission 177996) | Root nodule microbial communities from Medicago polymorpha collected in Santa Monica, California, United States - brown nodules | ecosystem: Host-associated > Plants > Roots > Nodule...
CCCCCCCCTTGTGTTTTTTCTCACCTTCATCTGGATGGTGGTGTTCCTCCCCACGCCGGAAGGATGGTCTTATTTGTATTTGCTTTGTGACTCGAAAGAGTGTTTAACTTGCTGTTCTTTGCAGGGAGAGGATGGTACGTGGATCTGCTACGTGTTGATGGTTGGTCCATTCACCGTAGTTTAGACCTCTAAGGAGGTTGTTTTGATCCATTAGTGTTGTTGTTAATTTTCATATCACTCGTTTGGATAGACCTATATTTTCTAGATAAACTGGTTAGGTTGATGTCCCCAGTTTTTTTTATGTATTTTCCCCCCTTTTTTTAATAATAATTATGAGTATTTGACATAAGGTTAGAGTTGGGTACCAACTTAGTTGGTAGTCGCTCTTCTTGATGTCATTTGCGCTGACCTTATAAAAAAAATAAAAAATAAACTAGACTTGATCTAATGTAGATTTTATAACAACCGTTAATTTTACTACGATCTCTAAAATGCAATGCAAAAGTTAAAATAAAAACCTAAACTAAGACACTAAAAATAAAAATAAAAGATTGGGGTTCGTTCCTAAATAGGAAAACAGAAAGAAAAATAAAAATTATTAGTACTAAATGGAAATAATAAACTAAATGCAAAACAGAAAAATAACTATGTTAGTAACTACTAAAATAAATAAACTAGACTCTAAAAATAAAAAATAAAAAATGACTCAACTAGGACTAAATATTTTTGGTATTTTTGAATTTTTTTGGTAGTTTTGAAAACCGAAAATTAAAATGCGGAAAAATAAATGATTGAAAAATAAATAACAGAAAAATAAAGATAAATAAAAATAAGTAATTTAAATTGTTTAGTCGAAAATATCATCAATCCCCGGCAACGACGCCAAAATTTTGATGGTCGGATTAGGGCAAGTGTACCAAATCGTTTACCAAGTAATAAAGTGATAAGTAAAGTATCGTATCCACAAGGATTGTCGTTTCGTCCAAACAATTCGTGTTACTTATTTTTGTAAGTTGACAGTATAAAATTTAGGTTGTAATTTTTATCTGTTTGCAACAGAGCAAGTTTAACTGTTTTTGGTTGCAAAAAAGTAAGCAGTAGTTAGGATTCTTCGAATCCCCCTGTATATATTGTTGGATATTAAGCAATAGTAATGTCGCGTTTATTTATCTTAGGTAGACTATACAAGTGATGAGGCCGTTGGAACATTACTAACCTAATTTGGTCTATCCCTCCAATGGCTAACTGCACCTGCTGATCGCAAGGTAATCCTTACGTGAGGGGTCTTGCTAATTCAAAGGTAATTGAAAATAAACTTAAATTGGCTTTCCAGTGTTTTCCAAGACAATGAAGGCCAAGGTTCCCTTAGGTCTTCCCATCTATGAATCTTAGGACACTCATAGGATACTCTCTCTACGTTCTTAGTAGTTCTACAAACGGGCATCCCTAATCTACGTCTACCTTACTAAGAGTTTCAAGAGAATGGTTCTACTAGTTTACAACTTATTTCCTTCAGCTAGGCACTTGTTTCCCTAATTACTAACCAATTAATTCCTAGGTTCGGTAGGACACTACCCCGTCTTAATAGTTTTTATCTACTAAGTACCTACGACTAGGGTCAAAAATCTTTTCAGTATCTTTGACTAATTAATAATCACTTACTTCTTAGACAAATAGTTATCAATAAAATGATATAAATATCAAGATATAAACATCTAGTTAGTGATAGCAATATTAGGCCCCATCACAACCTAAGTACCTAATCTAGGGTTGCACCTATCACATAAATAAACTATATCCTAACAAAACTTAATAGCGAACAAAAAATAAATAAAATATAAGCGACATTAAATTAAATAAATATCCAACAAAAATATACAGAGTTTCATCTTAGAACTCTAGCCTAAAAAGATTTAGTTACACATGGTAACTAAAAACAAATTACTAAAGATAAAAACATACCCTAGAAAATCAAGGAGAAGATAGAAACTCTCCTGAAGCTCCAAAGTTGCCTTCCTCTTGAACTGTCACAGTTCTGAATGAGGAAGGCTGATATTTATAGTAAGAGTTTCTACCTGTGTTTGGGCTAAAAGTGCGAGCCTTACCCAAAATAAAAGCAGAAAAGGACGCTTGTGCCCCGCATTTTCAGATGCACAGGGCACATTGCTAGTGTGCCTATCGCATGAATGTATGGCCAAAACATGCCCTAGGCACATGGCATGACATTCCATGTGCTAGGCACATGGTTCATGTGCTAGGTGCATGACATCTTTTCTGGGCCCAAATTCTTCGATTTCCCGTCGTTTTAGGTCATCGTCTTCAAATAACGTGCCGCGGAACTTGGGAACAGAATTCCTCCCATTCGTAAGTCTTATGAGGCCTCTTGAATCTTCATTTTTTGTTTCCTTGAATCTTCACAATTCTTTGGATGTTCTTGATTTTCCGATTTGCATGATTTCTTCGTGAATTACTTCAAAAAACCCCTAAAATTACTATGTTTCAGGAAAACTAGAATTACAGACTCAAATATAGAAAACATTACAAAAGTCCCGAAAATCATAAACAATCGTTTTAATACTCCTTCTTTTTACTGCTAAAACCTAATGAAAATAACTGATTTTTTTTAAAGTTTTATATGAATTTTTTAAATTTAATAGATTCAAGGTTTTTCTAATTCGATTGAAACTTATATGAAAACGTTACAAACATATATTAATTTTATGAATATCTTTTTGCTATTGAATCGATTCAAGGTTTTTCTGATTCAATTCAAACTCAATTTTTAAGTGTTATTTTGGGTCAAAACTTATTCCTATCTCACTTATCTATATATACTTTCATCCACTTGAATTCTAAGGGTTTATATGAATTCTTCTAATTTAATATATGTTCTTATAATATTCTTAAAATTAAAAATATATTAATCATAAACATTAATTTATCACTCTCTAAAAAAACATTCTTTTAAAAAATGTGAAAGATTTCTTAATTTTCCCCTATATTTCTCTCTCGCCAAAGCCTTTCCTTCCCATCCTCTCCAAACTCTCAAACAAAGCCTAAATGGACAAATGATTTGAGGAGGATGAATATTGCAAAAGGGACGTATTAAAAGGAATGGTATGTGCCGATGAAAGTTAACTAAGTTGGTAAAAAATTGACTCATTGACAATATAAAAGACCAACTTCCTCTTTGGAGGGTGATATATATATTTTTTTCTATGTAAAAATTGAGGGCTATGCGAATACACATTTTTTTCTTATTATTTTTTTAAGCATATTCAATCACCTTTTACTTATTTTAAAAGAAAATTTAGTCAATCAAAACTCGCCCAAATAACAAAGGGTAAACACGATTTAACCTTAACAACGACAATATAAATAATTATTTATTATGTCTCTATGAACTTGACCTTAGATGATAGGGACACTACATTATATATGCAGATGTCGGAGTTCGAATTCTATATTCTCCATTTTTTTTTAAGATTCTGAATTCTCTACTTATTCATTTTAAAAGATGAGTTAATAGTCACTAAAGTAGTTAAAAGAAATATTACTATATCCCATGAATTATTGAATATCACAGCCAACCTGGATGGATAAGTGAACCTTAATTTAGATAAGAAATTGGAAGATTCAAAGACTACATCATCTGAAATTTGAGTAACGACGTTAACGAGTTGCAAGAAGGTGCATAAGATTGGCTACTAGTACTTTCAAATAAACTCCAAATGAGGCATAGATATTCTGAACCCTACATGCGCAAACCTTGTTGGTTTGCGGTGGTCACGTATGCTTGTTGCTATTTTTCGTGCGAAAAAGTTAAGCACTCTACTTTTCATTAATTTCGGTGTATCGTGTGCAAGTTTCCTAAGATGGTAACAGCTTGGGATGACCAATATACAAATTTAAGACCTACAAATAACTTCCTCCAAAAAAGAAAAATAATAAATAAAATAAATGCTCGTTTTAGTATTTTTTTTTTTATAAAAAAGATGAACAAATATGTTTTTAGAGAGATAAAATAATAATAATCATTGAAAATTCATACAAATAAATAATAAGTTAGGATTTAAATCTCGATTATAAAGCCGGACCAAGCAATTTCAATATTTTTAATAGTTGAACTAGAATTTGTGTTTTTTTTTACTAAACTAACAAATAGAGTAGCTTTTTAGAATTATAGAATTATGATAAGACGTATTATTTTCACTGTTAGACAAATTTGCAGATTTTTTTTTCCTTTATAAAGAAGACAACGTTATTGGGAGTATAAGGAGTATTCAAATTCATCGTATAAAATAGCAAAATTACTAGTCTAAGCAGCTCTTTGGGCATGAACATCAAACAGAAAAATTCAACCCTGATTTTCTACCTTCTCTATCAATGAACCAACCCCAAGATAAATTGTTTTCTCATAGACACTTTAGGATATTTAAATTTTTATAATGGACTAAAATCGCAGAATTGGTAATTTTTATGAACTATTTGTGAACTTTTATTTGAATTACTATTGCTAAACCGAGTGTCACATATTTTAAGGAATTGAACTAAGTATTTTCTAAAATAAAATAAAATTAGGGGTTAGGGTTTTTACGGTAGAACAGACAATCCTAAAAATTGCGTCAAGCAAAATGACTAAAAATGAAAAAACGTGTTCTGACAATCAAACATGCTTTTATACAATTTGCTTTTAACACTTTTGGCTTCCCAACATCAGAGACTATTGACCTTCTACATAAAATCTAAAAGGTCATGCATAACAATGTTATGTCTCCTAGGTTCATGAATGTTATGTTTATGATGATTAATTTTGTCATCTAAAAAAGCCTAACAACGTAGCTTGTTGTGCGTTTGCCTTTGTGTAAGTAAATAGTAAATACACATTTCTAACCCTAAAGTTTGATATATCAAATCAAAATAATGGAAGATTATGAGATATGGACCGAGATAGTGTTTGGTAGGGAGCAAAATAAATTGAATGCGAATTCGATTGCTATAATAGCCGACATATATAGAAGCATGACTTTTATAGCTGTGAAAAGTTCCAAATAAGGTATAAAAAAATGGTAAATTGATGTCATGTAGACATAGCAAATGAACAAATAGAGTGATACATTTGAAGTGTGGTTTAGTGGCTAGAGTTAGCTTAGTTATAGCTGGGGTGGGGGAAAGAAGGTGCATGTGATCAAAAGTAGAAGCGTAAGATGTTGGCATTGAATGAGGGTCAAGATGATGGTTATTTCTAGCACTTAAAGGATCATGTGGTGAAATCAATATTCTTATCATTTCCAACAAGGTGTTGATATGAATGTGTGTTGAAATAATTATGGTCATAGCAGTGAAATAATTCTTGGTGGTTTATTTTTTGACCAGATGTAAAACCCAAAGGAATTGGTATTGTGACTATTGTCCATATATGCCTACATCTGGACTAATATATCTTCACATTGTTAATTGATAAAGTAAAATACACTACAGATCATTATTACAAGACACTAGTCTGTGTACTATAAATTAAAAATTTACGGTAGATCTAATCTGAAATTTATATATGGAAAGGATGAGGTGAGCAAAAGAGAATAGGAAATTGGTAATTTTGTCTAGTGGAAAAAAGTGGTGGTATTAATTATTATGGGCACACATGTAAGATGTGGATCATGGATTTTATTTGTATATACTTATGATATGATGTAAAACTTCTTTTAGGCATTCCCTAAAAAAAAAAAAAAACTACTTTTAGACATGTATCAAATAAAATTATGCCATATAGATAATTTAGTAACTAACCAATAAAAATGACACTTTGATGTGTTTTGATTGAATGTATGTGTAAAGTTTTTTCATTCGTTGGTGTATAGAAAGTTATCTTGGTCAATAATACAAAATGACGAAGAAACACAAGGAGATGCAAACCATTGAATCCAAGCTCGATGGTTGAAATTGAGGAGTGCCTCAAGTGTTTTATGTGATGCGAAAGTACCGTTGAAGTTGAAGGAAAATTTTTATCAGACGTCGATATGACCGACGATGATGTGCGAGATAGACTTTTGGTTGGTGAAGAACCAACAAGAACATAAAGTAAACATAGCAGAAACAAGGATGTTGCGTTGATTCTATGGTAAGACCAGATGAGATGAATTAGAAATGACGAGATTAAAGGGAGTTGAGGCATCATCTATAATAAAAAAGATGGTAGAAACTAGACTCAGATGGTTTGAGTATCTAACCTCTAGATTCTATAACAAGGATAGTTGATCATATGGAGGGAAGTCAGATTAACAGAGATATGGGCGGGTCTAGAAAAACTATAAGAAAACTATTAAAAGTTCACGTGAGTTTAACTCGGTTGGTAGGATAATGCATAATATATGCAAGGTCCGAGGTTCAAATTCCGACCACCATAATTAAGAAGGATCCTTAAACGTGTAATGATTAGTCACAATAGTCCTTAATGTATTAAAATTCCAAATTTATCCTTATTGTGCACTCTATTAATCAAAATAGAGTGATAATGATTGTTGTTGTGTATAGGAAGTTAGAAATTAATCTTAAATAGATAGATAATCTCCGAAAGTGTTTTGGTGGGGAAGCAACGCTCATTTGAGAAAAAGGAGCTCAACACTACAACAATGTATCAAAACAAAAGAAAACCAAACAATGGGTCGAAAAATAAAAAAGGCTTCGCCCAGGCTCGAACTGGGGACCTTCAGTGTGTTAGACTGACGTGATAACCAACTACACCACGAAACCATGTTGTTAAGATTTGATATTAAACACAATATAAACTAAACTTACTATTTTAATAATTTGAAAACTCGTTATAAACATTTTCTGTGTAAATGAATTGAAGTTGAAATTTCACACTATCATCATCACTTTAACAATGCTCCGAGCAACTACATTTCCGGCACCGAACAATTCCACGGTGATTCTCTCTCGAACTCACACGTGTCCTTATCCAGAACCCAAACGTGTCATTTTCCCTCGCTCTTCATTCATTTCACGGTTACAGTTCCGGCGAAACAGCGTGAAGTGTCTGCTCACCGTACACGGCGGCGGGTCCATCCCGGCGGCCACGAAGAAAGAAGGACGCGGAAGCGCAAACTTAGTCGAAATTGAGGAAGAATTCGACGAAGAAGGTGAAGATGAAGAGGTTGATGATGAGGAAGAAGAAGAAGAAGAAGAAGAAGAAGAAGAAGAGATAGTTGGGTTTGATGAAATGAAAGAATGGTTGGAGAAGAAGCCGAAAGGGTTTGGAGAAGGGAAAGTGTATGATACTTCAGTTGAAGATAAGCTGTTTGAAGAAATACAGAAGAGTAAACAAGCTCAAGCTCTTAATTTGAAGAAGCTTAAATCCAATCCTATCAAAAGTAATGTCACAAAGAAGATAGGTAACTCATCAAAATTCAATTTTTTTTAAATTATATTTTTTAATTTTGTTATTGCACCTTGTTACAAAGTTATTTATTTGGTGAAATTATTCTGTTATTGTTGATGGGGTTACTTGTTGCTGTGTTGTGTTTGTTGCTAGTGTGTGCATAAAGCATTTTTCTATGGGAATTGGTTCATTTGAAATAAGCTATTCACTTTAGAGAGTAAAAATTAGCAATCTTATGTTTGGTTATGCGGTGCGGAAAATTTATTTTGAGTGAATTGATTCTGGCTAAAATTGAGTTGAAGGGAAAGTGATTTATGTTTGAATACATTCATGTAAAAGTGACTTGAACAACATATTTGAGTGTAAAGATCAATTATAGAATCAGAAGCTACAATTTCTAGTTTGTATCAGTTGTATGTTTGGTTCATTACGGTAAAACTGAGTTGAATTATAAATTTGTGTGTTAGAATCAATTCTATAATCAAAAGCTACAACTAGTAGCTTCAAGTAGAATTGCTTTTAGTTCCCAAAATTGATTTCTCTATAAAATGCCATACATAATTTTATAGAGTTAGATTGCTTTTAGCACTTGAAAAGCACTTCTAGGACATCTAGAAGTGAAACCAAACACTCCAAGTAGAATCAATTCTAGATGCAAAAACAATTATACTCTGAAGGAACCATACATGTCAAAATCAATTCTACACATCTAGAATCAATTTTGGCTCCTCCAAGAGTGGAACCAAACATACATGTGATGCATGATGAAGTAATTTATCATTTTTTATGATACAAGACTGCTTGGTTATTCCTTAATTAATTGAGGTGTACACATTTCAGTTTGTTTTGGAGATTCAGAGAATAATGCATATGGGGAATTTGTGGTACACCCACTTTTTTAGATTCCACATATTTAACTCATTTGGTTTGTATACCAATCTAACAACTATGCGGATAATGGGCATCTCAGTGCACAAGGCTCTCACCTGGTGGGGTGCGGTGGGAGGTGGTTTGGGGATGGTAGATGTATTTAGTCTTACCTTTGCAAGTGAAGAGGCTGGCAGCAGCCTTATCATTGCACCAAATTCCCTTATAACAACTATACCGATCCAACCACTTAATGTGTGGAGCACTGGTACACGAATAAAAAAACAGGTAGAACGTAAGTGACATCAATGCTTATTGGTTAGTACAATCAATACATAACTGGTGCAATAATGCTTAGCTTAGCTGTAAGGGAGTATTAAATCTTGTCTGTTTCACTTTTTTGTTCTCTCGATGATTTGTTTTTCTTTACCTTCTCACACATTTTTGTAATTAGACTTGTATTAAGTTGCACAACTCATGTTAATTGTGATTGGAAATAATTTGAAGACTTGATAAAAAATGTTAGGGTCTAGTCCAAGACTGCCTTCTTATTCCTGTTGAGCTTACAATTTGAAATTGCACTTTGCAGATGAAATAGTTGTTCCTGTCCGAAGCCGAGTGCGCTTGGTGAATTTACCAAAGAAAAGGAAAATTGACAGGGATTTGAAATCAGCTTTTCAAGGGATTCCGGGCATAACAAATATAGTCCCTGCTGTTATCGGAAACAAGAAGACAAGGGATCCTGTCTGCAAGGGTTTTGCTTTTGTGGATTTCAAGCATGAAGATGATGCAGTTAGGTGTGTTCTGACCTCAATCTTGTAATAATGGAAAATAAGGGAAGAGTATGTTTAGTTTGATACATACAATGCATAACATTATTATAATATGGAAAAAGTTTCACATTGATGATTTCTTATAAATTTTGACCAAGTGTTTTATTTTTGATACATCGGATTTATCATCATGAAAAATATTTGTAATTTAGTAGAAGATGGTTTTCTATTCTGGAATATTGATTTGAGCTTCTTCATGCTATTTTGCTTGACTTAAATAAAGTGAGTGCATGTGTGTAGCATCTGGATCTATTCCATTTTGATCACTGTTCCCGTGTTATTGAAATATTTTACTTTTTGGTTTGCTTTTTTCAAGTTGTTTTTACTGTTCGAATCTCTTAACATTATTACTAACACGGTTGCTCTCTCTTCTTCAGGTTTGTAGAGTTATATACAGGACAAACTATTACTTTTGGCAAAATTCAGAAGCCGATAAAATGTGAACTTGTAAATGCACAGTCTTCCTCTACGGGTTTAAACAAAAATCTCAGCACTGCTCTACCTCTCTTACCCTCCTTTGAAGAAGATTCAAATGAGGGTTCCAATATGGATGATTCTGCCTTCGATACATGGGACGAGGGTGAAGTCGATGATTCGGATGAGCTACAGGAAAGTGACGAGGAGAGTCAAGAGTTCGCCACTGCGCTGACGGTGGATAGTGATGACAGCGTAGAAGTGACGAATGATTCTAAAATCAAATCACTTCTCTCTAAGCAGGTTGACAGAAAACCCTCAGCTGATAAGAAGTCAGCTGTCAAAGTTAAACAAGAGAATGCTCCTAAGAATAAATCTAGTAAAAAAGAGAGCGCGAAAAAGGTTTTGGATGTTCTTGGATCTGCAAAAAGGTGATTCCCTGCGCATCATAGTTGGCTTTAGCAGTTTACTATGATTTTAATTTTGAATGCTTTGTGTTCATTTCTCATGTATGGTTGATTCTGGTGCAGGTTAAAGATCAAAGAAAAGGCTGTATTAAGTGATGTTTTCTCCAAGTACGGATCAAAATCTGCCCTTGCTTCCAAGGAGAGTTAGTAAGTTTGTTAATGACCAAAGTCTAAACCATCACTCAGATGTAATAGGGCTTTTTAGTTTGGCCATGAACGCCAATTTTTGATTCAGTGTAGAATGAAGTAGTGGCGTAGTGGATATTGTTGTTCTATAGAAAAACAGATGCTCCTATATGATTAATTGTTATGAATATCAAAACATTCTTTCTCAACATCTCAACTCTCAATTCTCAAAGGCATGGGGTGGGAATTTGGATGTTTATGTGACAATCTGCTGTACGAGAAATTTTTAGGGGTCAACTGAAATGCAAGATTTTAGGAGTTGAACTGGTGATAACCTGAATAGTGAAAGCTAGTGATAACCTGTTGAACCTGCTATTTTAAAATAATTATTTTGTTGCAAATATATGGATTATTGTGAATTGTGGTACTCTGTCACACAAAAATTGTCATAGTATGTCATTTCTCATAAATTATAAACTGTAGAGAAGCTATAAATGAATAACAAATAATCATTTTACCAAACTAACCTTGTTAAATATTGGTTGATTCTCATTATATCATAAATGCAAAATATAATTGGTATGAACAATGGATAATATATGCAAGGTCCGAGGTTCAAACCCCGGCCACCAAAAAAAAAAAAAAATAAAAAAAAATTTTTTTTTGAAAAAAAAAAAAAAAAAAAATAAAAAAAATAAGGTGGGAG
>Ga0228711_1011986_pt1 | contig 10794 bp, 6 predicted proteins | sample MedpolnodulmetaG_2_FD_177996 | JGI IMG/M metagenome (GOLD analysis project Ga0228711, IMG submission 177996) | Root nodule microbial communities from Medicago polymorpha collected in Santa Monica, California, United States - brown nodules | ecosystem: Host-associated > Plants > Roots > Nodule...
ATAAATATATATATATATATATATATATATATATATATATATAAACCTCACATCACCACCTATCAATGTATGCGTCATTCTAAACCTCAAACTTATTAAAAAAAAAAACGTTCAAGTGTTGCAAATACACCCCATCATTGGACACCATCTCGACCATGAATTTCGTTCAGACGCCACCCTTTGGAGAGTATTTCTTCTACTTGTCCGTCATCAGCACTTTAAATATAGAATTTGTTCAAACCAAATATCCATTAGTTTGCCTGCTTAACATTAGTTTATATTAGTATGGATACACATTGTTCTCCAATAAACTAATGTTAAACATCTAAGCTAAATGGATAGAACTCAAAAGCTTTCCTTGGTGAAAATATTTATCCACGTGATTTGAGTGCATAAGATTTATAAGGTATTTTGTTTTATTTGATCAAATATAATAAGATTTCATATTTAAACAACTAGATGGAAAAAAAACCACTCTTTCAAATCACAGTACGAATACAAACATGGCTCAGAAATTAGCATAATAGTATACCTTCGCAAGATAAAAAAAAACTTGAGCACATGAGAGACATAAGACATTGATAAACTATAAAGTTAAAAATAATCCCCCATTACTAATTCTCTTTTCTAACAATAATTTTCTCAGGTGATTAAGTTGAAAAAGAGACTCAATTTCATAACATTTCATCTCTATAATACTCAAAAGAGTGTCCAACTAATTAAAATTGTATAAAAACATTATAAAAATGATAGATAAAGGAAATTGGTTAAAATAAGTAAATATTTGATTCGTTGATTATGTGTATGAAAAATAATATTTACAACTACTTTTTATAGACTTGGAGTACCTAAGAAACATACACTAATATTGTTTGTGTTCCGGACCGGCTAGAAGCCCGCGAAATTACGTAGGACCCAAAGGGCTACACCTAAAGGAGTCAGAAGTAACATGGCGAGGGAGCACGCTAAGCTTGATACGGACCACCACATAGACACATGCCCCAACTCCATCTTGACCATCCATATCATCTTCAACGGACTCCCCAATTCGCGCCACATTTCATGAAGTCAGTTATGCTCCTTCGCGCCTATATAAGGGTGATTCCTCATCATCCTCGAGGTACGATTCACTTTTACCATATTCCGCATATAACCACCTCTTTCAGATTTTGACTTAAGCGTTGAAGTGCTAAAATGCCTGCAGGCACCTTCCACTTTCACCTTGAAGACTCGGCCTCCGCCACACCGGAGCACCATAGACAACCATCCAGATTCATCGATCGTCATCACACCGATTGGTTTGAATGTTGTTCTTGATCCATTAATACCTATTTTAATGTATATCATACTAGGCCACGACTAACAATACAAATATAGGTAACTATATATTGTTTCAAAATTTGTAAAAAAAATAAAAATATTGTTTCAAAAAAAAAAAACGTAACTATATATATTCAGCTTAGTTACAACTCAATATCACGGCTCATTGATTGAATACTTCATGTTCTCTAGATCCCTATCTTTATGAGAGAGTCGAGTTCTTTCACGTCTTAGACTTGGTCCATTTATATCTTGCGTAATCAACTATATTGTTGGTTAAAATTCACTATTGTAGGTAACAACTCAACAATGATCTTCACGTCCATATTTTTATACGTTTTGTTTTGGTCTGCTTATAAATTGTCATTGATTTAAGCTGTATAATTTTAACTTTTGGTTTCTTAAAAAAAGTATAATTTTAACTTTATTTTCTTCAACCTTTCCTCAAATATCTAGTAGAGATGTTAAATTGGCACACAAAACTGATAACAATACGGTGTATATATCTATGTTTTTTTGTGTATTTTTTTTTTGAAGGACTGTTTTTGTGTATTTTTGTAATTCATATAAGTTGTATAATATAAAAATAAATAAAATAAAGATGAAACTATGGTGTATAAAATTTTGTGTTTAAAGTGATTGCCTTATATTTTGATTGGTTTGGTCTTTGTCATAGTCTTTTTTGAGTTTTTATTCAAGATTACCACAAGTGGTCAATACATGATAGAAACAACAAATTTTTTATGTTAATAAAGCCATAACTATAACCTTAGTTTCCAATCCATTCAACCTTTTTTTTCAAATTCAAGAGTATAAAGGAATGATTGTGAGAGCAGTTATAAAGACTTCTGATGATTCTGATCATTCTTTAAATTTTGTTTTGCTCAGAGAAAATATATGACTTTCGGTTGATTTGGTACTTTCGGTTAAAAACAGTTAAATTTTGATGAGGGAATTTGATAGAATAAAGTGTGTTTGGTTACAAATCACGTTTTCGATCAAATATTAAAAGAGATTAGATATCACACGGTTTATCGATTAAAATACAAGTTTTTTTTAAATAAAGATATAAATAAAAGATTAGGCAGCACATACATAGCATATTGTGGGGAGTTGATCCCGTTCATGTAACTATATTTAAGATCTGTGGAATACGTTTAATGAAATGCTATAAACAACTTTCTTTAAAAAAAAAAGAAGATGTGTGGAACACTAAACATAAATATTTTTCTCAACAAAAATTCAAATTTTAATGTATCACGTTATGACTTATGAGAGTCTAACTCTCTTTTAGGTAGGCTCAAATTTTGTTGTGACTAAACCCTACTTTATTTGACAACATATGTTTTTTTTTGGGAAACAATTTCTTTTTTGTTTTGTTTTAAAGAGTCTAATAGTGAACCTCCTAAACAATATATGTCATTAATTATATCATTTTATCATTTGAGTTATACTTCTTAAAAAGTCATTTATACCATAATTAGACCCTTTATTTTGACTTTCATTGAACCTTAATTTACAAATGAGGATTCTGGTGTAAGTTTTTTTTTTTTTTTTTACAAAATGTTCAAATTTTCTCAGCTAAGATTTCCTAGTTATTTATGGTTTTTGAATTGTTTATATCACTTTTTTGTTTTTTTATTACAAATTTAACTATTCTGTTTTAAACCTCCACTATATTTTGGTACTGTATGTGTGGATTTTACTTGTAAATATATATAGTAAAATATGATTGGATTAGTGTTCTATTTTAAAATTTAGGTTGATGTTAACTTATCGTTCAAAATCAGTTTGTAAAGTAAGGATTCTTCATCACTTGAAATTAAATTTTCAAATTAAGGATTTAACATCTGAAGTGTGAATCATCAAATGACCTTATTATAGCGAAAAAGTTGATAATCGATGACCTAATAAATTTTGGATATACAAACCCTAATACAATATTAAAATTTGGGTAAGAATTTAACTCAATCATTCAAATTTTGCTTGTAATTAAGGCGAGTACTTAGACCATATTATATATCATTCAATTCAATGTGAGAATATTAACATTCTATTCCCCTGCAAAATTTACAAGACACCACACGTGGTGCTATAGTGTATAATTGAGCATGAAGACAGGGCTGGTGGGTCTGCCGTACATGTGGAAGCATATAATATAACAAAGCATCCAAAGCTCATTTCAATTGTACCAAAATCATTTCTGTTTCTATGATCCCATATTCAGAGCATACTATCGCTATCTCAGTTCCCTACACTTCCATCAAAATAATTTTGTACATTTTGTAAGATTGTGGAATCATCCTCACTGATTAAGATGCATTTGATAGTGATTTGTTGAAAATGAAAGTTCTTCTCTTACTTATTGTCACGCGATTTATGGAAGTTGTGTGCAACTATTTTTCTTATCAAAATAGTATCTACTAATTCAAATTCCTTGTTTTTTAAGAAGTATTTTTTTATAATATTATAAAATAATTGATCAATGACAATAATTTATACATAACTGAAGGTAAACATGCAACAAGTTGCACCATTAATCATTTATAGATAGAAAACTCAATCCTTTTAAATACAACGTCCATAGACCTAAAGATACGACATTATTATGCATGATTCTTTAAACTTTTGTAGAAGGTTAACAACATCTGTTTTTAGGAAGTCAAAAATATCAAACACAAACAAACAAAAAACATGTCGATTATCATAACACGCTAAGATTATAAAGTGTTGATGGTGCATGGTCTTTTTTATGTTGAATACATTGATTTTTGTAGGCTCCATTTGAGGTGAGCAACCTACTCAAACTTGTCGTTAGGAGAAAACATTTACCACCGTCCAAGTGAGAAAGTTCTATATTATAGGATAGGATAATCTACATCGATTGTCCACACCAAAATTATGGCATGCCCCTCTTCGTCTCTCACTTTCCAATTACGAGGAGAATACCCAAGGAGTTACAAAGATATTGTTTTCGCTAAAAAGGTGAAATATATATGGTCATGGTTTGAAAAAAAATGAAAATAAATATTCATTGCAATTAGGATATTCTGAATTCATGCAGCTAATACATGGATGACAATTGGATCAAGATATCACCAATGATTTGAAAAATATGTTAATTTTGATTTTTTTATTTTATAAAATACAAAAAAAAAAACTTAGCTTGAATCATGATCTAATAAATAAAACTATTTTTCCTTAGCACCCCTATTTAACTCCAACAAAAGGCTTCGTGGAAATTTCAGGAAAAAGAATTCGCTGCATACAACAACATTTTTTTTCTTCACAAAGAATGTTTTCACTTAAAGCGTGGATCCTTTTATAAGTTGATATTAGGGTTAGCTGTTGTGATCAGTTGAGACCATTGAGAGAATCACGGTGCATTGTTGTGATCACTTAGAGTCGTTACTTGGAATTGTCCAACTGGGGTCGTGTTTAGGAAATTTGAGGCCCTTTATTAAGAGCATTATTAATATTATTAAAAAAATTAGTTTTTTTTTTGTGTGAAGTAAAGATGTTTATAGCATTTCATTGATAATATGAATATCAATACACTGAGGTACATAAGAATAAGTGGTGGAACAAGCTGATGATATGGAAACCCCGACAAGAGTATGAGCTAACATATTTGTTTTCTCCTAGTAAACTCAACATGAGAGTTTGTAAGATGAGTAGAAAAAAATGTCTACAAGTTGTGGTGACATGGCCAAATTCCCATGACATTGATACACTTGTTGTGAAAAGCATCCACCGTCACTTTAGAATCCAACACAAAATCAACATTGTCAGATTTTGTATCACTTAGCCATTGCAAAGAATAGAATAATCCCAAAGCTTCTCCCACAACCACGGTGCAAATGGGAGTAATACACATAGTCTTCACCAACACAAAATTGCCCTCTTTATCCCGTAAGCACATTCCAACACCTTTCTTATTATGTTGGTTGGAAAAAGGAGCATCAACATTACATTTGAGGCGACAACGTTGTGGTCGCTGCCATCTAATTGGAGGAATACATGTTGTTAATGTATGACAGTGTCCATTATCCCTTCTGGCATAGTTGTTGTTCCCTGCATGTTTTGCACCGAATTCACGTGATTAGCATCACATCGAACAGTGTAAGGATTGTCGTTTGCCGTTTTATAGTCCTCCATTAAACGATGTGCTCATTTAATGACATGTTCACTTGTTTTTGATACATCTTGCCATAATTTGAGATTCTGATGCTTCCATAAATTCCACGTAATGGTAGCCAAACGTTGTAAAAGCAAGAATAAGGCATCAAATATTGTCATAGTTTTGAGACAAGCTTGATGAATATCTTCCCAAATGCCAGTCAACCTCCAAATCTGAATCGAAAAAGGACAATTTAAAACAAACGTAAGCAAGGTCTTCATGAGAACAATCGTAGCTGACACAATTTGTATGGCATTGCACACCTTTATCCGCGAGGCGAACTCCAGTAGGTAAACAACCATGACGCATACGCCAAAGTAAATTCTTAAATTTTAACGACACTTTTAGTCACCAAATACCACCCCAGTAACTTGTGCGACGTAAATGGGATGTATTCATCAACTCTTCCACATAAAGTTGGTATTCATTCTTATTATAGTACAACCCATTTTTTCCTATATTCCATATCATTTTATCTTCCAGAACCTATTCAAGTAACGAGGTTCGCAAAATAGTGTCTGGTTATTTTAGCGCTAAAGACCTATTGAACCACATCTTGGTTCCACCTCTTATGCAATGGATCATCAATCAAACTATTCACAGAAAATTACTCATACAGTATGCCCCTAAGCTATTACCATCAATACAACCCCCATTTGGACGTCACGGTTCATCAAGAATAGGAATTGAAGTACCTGGCTCGATGCACCAACTCGCCCCACTGTTGACAAAAAATCGGGGCCCGCAAGATGCTTCTTCATACGTAACTTGGGTTGTGTCCCAAATTGGCCGATAGGAAACTACAAGAGGGAAACTACAAGCTTTGAAAATACGAGAATCTAAAGAATTTAGTTCTGTTTGAAATTTCCATCCTTGTTTGCCTAACATAGCCAGGTTGAAAGCAGTAAGATCCTCAAAACCCACTCCACCGTAGTTTTTGTGCATGGAAAACTTCTCCCAAGACATCCAATGTATCCCATTGTCGTTGGCTCCCCCATGTCCCCACCAAAATGAGTTCATCATCCTTTTAATAGTTTTAATCAAGTAGGTAAGTAGTAGAAAAATACTCATTACATACGAAGGAATGGTTTGCAAAATCGATTTTATCATAATCCCGCACCCTACTTTGGATAGACACTTACAACTCCAAGAGTTGATTTTTTTTCAAACTCGATCTTTGATATAATAAAAAGTTGTTGCTTAATCCCTAACAATCAAGGAAGGAAGACCCAAGTATTTCCTAGTGTCAAGCACATACTGAACCCCCATGATATTCGTGATGGAATTCTCGAGTTTGTCACGGAAGTTCCTGCTACAATATATTTCAGACTTAGGAAGATTAATAGCTTGCCCATAACTACCCCATACACGATGATAATATTTTTCATTACTTGTGCATGTTGCTTCTCCGCTTTGAAAAAGAGAAAACAATCGTCGACAAACAATCAATGGGAAATTGAAGGAGCACCTTTGCATATAGAAGTACCATGAAGATCGCCTCTCGACTCGACGCGTCAGATAAGAGAGGAAATACCCTCACCCTCCACAAAAATAATAAAGAGATATGGTGAGAGGGGATCCTATTCCCGCAACCCACATTCTGGTATTACAGGACCATCCGCTTCTTTGTTTATAAGGATTGAATAATCAATTGATTCCACACATATTGTCATCCAATAAATCCATTGATTGTTGAAACTCATCTTGATCATGACATCACTCATGTAATCCCAATTCATTTTGTCATACGACTTGCTGATGTTAAGCTTACGGGACACACATCCATCCTTACCCTGGTCTTTGTTTTCATGAAGTGAATGACCTCTATAGCCACCATGGCATTATCGAGTATTGAATGACCAGGCACAAATGCAGATTGGGTGTCTGAAATACACTTAGGGAGAACGACTTTCAAATAACTAACAAGTACTTTCGAATCACCTTTCAAAAAAAAAAAGTACTTTCGAGTCAGTTTATACAAGATATTACAGAGAGCAACAAATCAACAATCCTTCATTGTGGTTTTACTCTCAAATCAATATGAAAAAAATTAGTCATACATTTATCTTCTAATTTTTGGACCCGCAAAATCGTTTTATCAAAATTTTATAATCTATAATTGTTGCATTTTACTCTCCATCTGTACCAAATTTATCAAGAGCACAACACATATATTGAATTGATTTTATATCACTGTAAAGTATAAGAATAATTTTAAATAATAACAACAATAAATAAAATAATTTAACAAGTAAAATGTAAAATGATGAAATAAAAAAAACCCAAATTTTGTGCTCGTGAATTTAGCTCAGTTGGTAGGAACAATACATAATATATGCAAGGTTTGTGATTCAAACTCCAGCCATCAGGAAAAAAAACTCAAATTTTCAAGAAACTACTTGTTGATAGCCGTCAATGGAAAGAAATTGCATGTTGATAGTATCTACCACCGGTGTGTAATAGTTCGATATCAATTTATTTTTTAAGGAAGTTTGATATCAACTATTACTTCAACAATTTAACAATTCAACAATCCGGTCCTCATATTTTGCACTCACTCTCAAGTATAGTTTTGATATATGTAGCTGACTTCAATTAGTGAGATAATATTTGGTTGTTGTTATTGTCGTCGACGTCTCCGAATAGATCCCTAAATTTTAAAATTACCCAATTTTGTTCTTTTCTCATACTACTTTTGAACTAAAAGAAAATGATGATGACATATTTTAAATGACGTGTCATACGATTTGATAATGTAGAATGACGAACAACCATAAAATTACAACCAAAAAACCATAAAAACTTCAATTTAAATTTGATATATCACCACTTTCAAGTTAAAAAAATCTGAATGAGAAATCAAAACTATATAAAAACGAGGGAAGGGGGACTACAAGAATGTGAAAATGAAAAGAAGATGAGAGAAAAGTGGGAGAATTGCAAACAAGATGGAGTAAAAATGTTAAGATTTTATATGTATTCACAATAGTGATTATATGAGTCATGCTAACAAGTGTGTTAAGAGCATCAGAATGTAATTCCTTTGAGGTGATATGACCCCATGAATCACAATAGAAACCTACGTAACAAATTGAGACACAAGTAATTGAAGATCCTTTAATGCACCTAGCCTCCACAAATTGCTACGCTTCAATTACTAATTTTTTAAGAATGACAAATGTTAATAGGTTAATTGTTATGTTAGTCTTTTCTTCTTGTCATCCTAAACCTCCAACCCCTTAACCTTTAACACAAACTAACTAAGCTACTCAACCCTATCAATGAAAGAGAGAGTTTAAAGAAAAGAAATTAAGGTCGACTGCGTTTATTGAAGATGAATTTATAAACCCTTTATTTATGAACATTCATTCAACATCTTATTTTATTTTTGCTTTATCTCTTTCTCTTAAAGTGTGTGTGTATATATATATCCGCCAAACATTTTCTAGTAAATATTCTTGCTTACGAATCCTAGTAAAAATACTTTAATATGTGGTGCATGATATTCTCCGGTGATAGGTCTTTAACCTAACCATAATAAACTCTACTAGTTAGTCACATGAAGAATAAGGAAAAACAGCTCAATACAGCAATCTACTTTAATAGGGTGGAAAGTGTCATTACTACTAGTCCAACGAGATGAAATTAATTAATTATAGTCTTTATTGTCTCATTTTTTTGGGTACACTACCGAACAATGTGTAATTAAGAGTTATAATGAGTTTGCATGAGATGTGGAGAAAACTTTTTGCTTCCTTCGTTTTAAAACAAGTGTCATTTTAGAAAGAAATAATGATTTAAAATGAATGTTATTTTCAGTTTTCAATGCAATAACTTTTTTTTCTTTCAATTATACCTTTTGTTTAATGATCTATGGGTCTACCGGAGCAATATATAGTATAATTCAATTGACAATTCATAATTTCTCTATTACGTCAAATAGCAATAGACAAAATCAAAAGGTGACCCCGATGTTCCAATTCCAAACCCATGTTTATCATTCTTTCTCTCTCAACAAATAATCAATTGCCTTTTATTAAAAAATAAAGTTAATAACAGTCAATTGCTTTTGTAAAAGAAATTATAAAATAGCTTATGACTTTATGGGCACCATAGACACAAATATAGTTTATGACTATTCTAAACCTTTTTTTTTTTTACAAAAAGTTAAAATAGTTTTTGACTATTCTAAACTTGTGTATTTTGCGCTTATGAGTCAAATGAGACAAACTATGTCAATTAAACTCGGTTTTTAAGTCAAACTCATCTGGCTTATATACGGTCTTTATCTTTGTTTGCATAAAAATATTAGATTTAAAACTTCAAAATTCATATGAAAATAGACCAAAATGACAAAATTGAAATGAAAAAAAAAATGAAGGACCAAACTATTACCTGAAATTAAGTTAAGGGACTAAACATGTAATTTTTCCTTTTTTAATTTAGTCTCTGTAGTTTTTGTTTTGACTTTTTGTCCTTAAAAGATTTTCATCACCACTTTTATTTCCTGTTTTTAAGTCAACTCTTGTGAGTATCTTTTAGTCCATGATTTTAAGTCAATCATATATATCTTTTAGTCCCTATTTTTAAGTCAACTCATGTGTATCAATTGGAATTTTGATTTTTTTTTTTGCAGTCATGATTAGTACATTATAAATTCTCTCTTTGCAAAATTTAAATATTAACTTTTATGTTTTTGTAACTTAAAAATTCATATTTAATTTAGTTTTTGCTAAACAATTCAAATATTTTTGGGAGATAGTTTTATAATATTCTAAACATTCATACAAAAAATTATTCAAAAATATGAAGAGTACACATGACATGAATTTAAAGTTGGGTCCAAAAATATGGCGGAAAACTTTTGAGGGACTAAAAGTCAGAAGAAATTTTTAGAGAGATTAAAACAAAAAGTTAAAATATTCAAAAGGACAAAAAAATATATTTAACCCACAAATTAAATACACAAACATGCATATGGTTAATCATGCATAATTTGTATTTTGATGTTTAAATAACACAATTATATTTGCTATACTTAATTTTTTTTTAATTTCACAAGAGAGTGATAGTGTGGATTATATATATATAAAAATTTAATCATTGATTAATTAATTAATCGATAAATTTGTTTATCATAAACTCATAAATATGAAGAAAAAAAAAGTTGTTTTTTGCTTTTTTTATTTTAGCAGTGTAAACATTTATGTACATGTCAAGCACTAAAATTAGAGATATAATAGTTTGATATTATATTGTTGTCAAATAAGATGTCTTTTGTTTTTTTTTTTTTA
>Ga0228711_1011988_pt1 | contig 10793 bp, 6 predicted proteins | sample MedpolnodulmetaG_2_FD_177996 | JGI IMG/M metagenome (GOLD analysis project Ga0228711, IMG submission 177996) | Root nodule microbial communities from Medicago polymorpha collected in Santa Monica, California, United States - brown nodules | ecosystem: Host-associated > Plants > Roots > Nodule...
TAGGGTGGATTCTAGGGTGAGGGTCCAATTAGGTCCCTCACCGGTGAACCACGAGAAAAACACCAATAGATTAAATAAGTGGTTCAGATTTATTTAAATTAAAAGAGGGAACATGTAGAACTGCTCACATTCAATCATATCAATTGGTGAGTTGCAATGTGCCATTGTTAGTACATCTTATTTATATACGTAACAGCTTTGCGTACATCAAAATTGAATCAATAGAAAGAAAATTCTTCAAAAAACAAATTCAATATAAAGATAAATAGCATTCGGACCAATTATATTTCTATTTGGATAATGAATCATTTGATTAATTGATATGGACCAATTATACACATCTTAATGAATCACTCAATTTTTAGTTTTATGTATGTATTTGGCTGTTGTGTCCTGTCTCTGATGAGCAATTAGATGTGTATCAATATTGAAATTGAATTATTTTGAAATTGAATTATTTTCAATGTGTTGAATGATTTTGAAAATGAATGTGTTTGAATTTAGTTTAATTTCACAAACTTTATATCATTTTGAAAGTTGACTGATTTTTTTGTCTTAAGTGTTAAATGTGTTAGTTTTTTTTTAGTGAATTTTGACTGTTTGAATGTGTCGTGTTTTAAAGATTGAGTGTTGAATGTTACTTCTGACTTGCACTTATTTTTTGTTATGTTAGTAGTTTTGTGTTCAGGACAGATCTTGGATCAGTAGACTGTAGATAATTCATGAACATTGGCAATTGGTTTTTAGATTAATACTATTCTACTTCGTCTAGGCAATGATATTTGAGTTTGGATAAGTAAATACGTTTGAAGGAGGTAATGTATGTTTATGATGATGAATGTGTGTGTCATCGATCGTGTAACTTACGTGTGTTAATGTCTCGTGGGTCCTACTGTCAACCTTTAGGCCACATTGGGATTGGGAAAGACATGTATACTTTTTCTAACTCTCCTTCGGTTAACATATTGTGCAGGCAAGAGAATATACCATAAATAAAGACAAAGATCTAAATCTAACTTAGGACCCGACTCTCCGAAAAGGACACGACCACTAGGCTAGCTAGCTACGTACCATAAATCCATGCCTTAATTTAATGTTCAATTGAACCATGAATCTGAGGATTTTAATAACACCATTGATTTGTTATTCCACTTGACCAACATATATGTTTTTTTTTTTTTAAGGAATACATGTGTCGTGTCATTTTTCAGAGATCAGGGCTATTTGATTAGCTTTTGACCCCCATATTGTAGTATCTTGCGGGAACCACTTGATTTTAATTAATTAACGTGCTATAAACTTGCTTTGTTTAAAAGAAATGGAATTAAAGTGATTTAAAATAAGGACCTAATTTATCTACATTTTTGAAAAAATAAAGCGTGAGTATTTTGTGGTGACGTTGGATCACAGAGAAAATAAAAAAGCATACACACGCACGCACCTTGCGAAAAATAAATATGCACAAATAAATAAATAATAAAATGAAGAATGATAAATCTAAACCTATACAAAATACAAAAGAAAAGAAAAATCAATGAAGAAGAAATAAATAAAAAATGCAAAGGGGCCACCCGGTTCTCTTCATGATTGAATCTCTTTAACTTTGAAGAGCAGCCAGCAACACCACTTGTTTTGAACAATTAAAATTGAAGGAGATACCAATTCTGTAAAAATTCCCTCGAACAATTCTATGCAGATTGTAAATTTAGGAACCGTACTGCAAAACAATGGACTAAACAAACAAACAAAAACTAGGCACAAACACGGTGAAACGCTTGTACCTACAGTAGCCACACAGACAGAAAACAATACTAAGAGTAAAAGAAACACAAACAGTAGCGCATCAAATTGCTTCCAATGGATTGATGGAATTAAGCAGCATCAATGAACAAGTAATACGGGACCCACAAGCAATGATAATTGTCAAATAAAAAGGAAAAATAATAAGAGAAATTAAAACTTGGACAGCAAGCAATTAATTTGGAATTCAAACGGAACGATAATTCAAGCAATGAAAATATGTGGATAATATGGCAATAGCAACAATTCTCAATTAAAGTAGATATGCAATTAATTTGGAATTCAAACGGAACGATAATTCAAGCAATGAAAATATGTGGATAATATGGCAATAGCAACAATTCTCAATTAAAGTAGATATGCGCAGCACACATAGGGTAATTGGGATTAAAATATAGCAGCAAGTGGTTAATTGAATTTGCATGACTTGAATTCAATATAGCATGTAGCAATGGAAAATAATAAGCATAATTTGGAACTAGCTCTAGAAAAGAAATGGTTCACGGCTTGGAATCAAAAGGGAGTAATTCAATTGCACTATATTGGAATAAAAAAAGATATAATCAAAACTTGAATATTGGAATTTAATGGAAAAGTATTTCTGCGGAATTCTCTTGTAAGCTACGGCAACTAGGTTAACAAAATAAAATGAAATTGAAAAACTAGAAGCTAAAAAAGGTTTTCAGAATTTTTAACACTAGGAGCTAAAATGTGTGTGAAATTGTTGCTGCGGCTTTGTGTGTGTTTGGCTGTCGTCCCCCTGTAATTGTGTTTTGCAGGTTTTCTTTTATAGCACTGTATTTGAGGTTAGGGTTTGTTAGGAATCAGCAGAAAGTTTTGTGGCTTGAGGAGGAGGAAAAGCAACTTCTGATGCTGGATTTGGGATCAGCATGGGGAAGAAACGCGTTGTGAATTTTACAGCCTGTGCTTGGATCGGGACAAATTTTGGATATGGACAAAGAAATAAAAATAAAAGAAGATAAAGACTAAACAAAACAAACAGGATAAGATTAAAATAAATAAATAAAAAGATTAAAAAAGAAAACAAACTTAAATAAATTAAAGTTAATTAAAAAACTTAAATAAATTAAAGTTATATTAAATAAAAGATGGAAATTAAAATTTTAAATTTAAAATAAAAATAAAGAGAGAAGAGGGCACGACTCGGAACCAAAAATGAGGTATTTTAAAATACCTCTCTATCGAATTTTTTACTGAAAATTAGAGATCGATTAGGGTCAGACGACGTATGAATGTAGGGTCCAACGACACGTGTTAATGGTATCATAGGTCAAAAATTGGGGTATGACAATATGTTTTGATAACCAACTAGAATATTTAACACACACCACAAACAAACATCATTCATCTATAATCTATGATCTATAATCTATAGCTTAACTATCTATAAAGACAATACCCATTTTTGGTATGGCCTATTTTACTTCCACAATTACCCTCATCAGTTACCACCTAATTACATTTATTTTACTACCCTCAGTCACTCGGTTATACAACCAACTCTAATAATTGTAATATGCCATGCAATTGGGTGTACATAATTCAAATGTCAAAAGCAAAAATGAAACAAATGCCTTAGAAAAGAGAGATGAGAAACTACCATAGCAATTCTCACGTGAAAATAATGTTGCATATAACTTCGGTTTCAACATACTATAATATTGGTTCTCTCAAAAAAAAAAAAAATACTATAATATTGGTAAATATCTTTTTCCTTTTTGGAACTTTTTTTTTTCTCTTGTGCTTTTACACATCTTTTTGTTTTGTTTGTATCTTTTGTTTCATGTTCTCTCTCTTCTTCTTTATGTTATTGTTCAACACCCATATGAATGTTCATTTTAATGGCTTAATTCTTCTATGAAATTCCAACTATCTTCCTTCTTTTTAAGATATGAAAAACAAAACCGGAGATGTTGTAACCCTATGACTTTATTCCTACAATGATATATGTTTCGTGAGAAAAAAGATAAAAAAAGTTGAAGGGGTAGAATTAGAGGAAACTGGAACATGTATTGAACAACAAAAATAATGTCTGTTTCTTAATTATCCTATAGTGTCGGTTTGTCTTGCTTTTGTTTAATTTTAGATTTATTCACTTAGATATACTTTTAATTTTTTTGAATTAAAGTGTTAATTCTTCATTACATAATTGATGTCTTAATTTAAAATTTCATATTAAAAATGTTTCCAATTGCATGAACCGCGTTCAGAAAAATACTATAGTTTTGACGCAACATTTAGGCACACACATACTAAAATACTTATCATTTAATTATTTTATCAAGAGTTGGGATATATTGACTCCAAAAGTAACTCCAAAGAGTTACTCCAAATCTTAACCCTTCATCTTAATAATAATTAATGGCTAAGATTAATTACTAATAATTCCTAGGTGTGGTTAAATCAGGAGCATTGCATAGCATCGGTGCAGTTAAAGTAAATTCATCCCTTCCCTTTCAACCTTTTGAGTTTCGTGGCAATGGCACACACACCTTTGCCTAATAACTCCATTGATATATTTTTTTTAGAGATACCAACGCCATTGATTTTAAAATTTCAAATTTTAGAATTTTAATTTTCAATATCATTTTATCCTTCTCAAATGGAGATATTTATTCTTTTTAGGTTTTATTTTGTATTGATGCCACTGTCATGTAGTGATGTGGAAAACAATCGGTGCATTGAAACCAATTCAACATGTGAATCAAACATTCTAAAGAAGCCTACACCAATTTATGAAGAAAAAAAAAACTCTTTTGACAGTCGTTGATTGCAAATTAATGGAATTATGATGTGTTCGATTATTCATAATGAAATTTTCTATGAAACCAATTTCTCGTACATAATGATTTGTAGCAGTGATAAAATAGTGGGAAAGGTACTAATTCTTCTAGATTGAAGGCAGACATGTTTGTATCAAAATCAATCTCTCCATGTTATTTGCCGTCGGAATGAGGAAGAAGATCTGAGATGTGAAAAGTACATACCATAGGGATTATTAGGAATCAATTATAGCCATTAATTATTATTATTATTAAGATGAAGGGTTTAGATTTGGAGTAAGTCTTTAGACTTACTTTTGGAGTCAATATATCCCTCCCCTTTTAACAATATATGTTATTTAATTATTTTGTCTTTCTACTTTTTTCAAATGTGTCGGTATTCTCAAATATTGACCTTAAATGATCATAACCAAAAAAAATTATCATAAGGCACTTATGTGTATGAATCTTAGAATTATTTATTGTTTAATTAAATATTTTACAATTTCATGTTGAATCATCTTTTCGTTCTCATATCTGACTAATATCCACAAGAAGCAAAAGTAAAACTTCATTGGCAATTAGGATTATAAAGAAGGATTCAATTCATTAAAGAAAATGTTTTATTGTTGAAACGCAGTGAGAGAGAGAGAATAAATAAATAGTATGTTTTTTTAAGAGAGAAATAATTAGAGAGCTAAGAGAAAAATGTAGAGAAAAAGAGAAGAGTTCAAAGTTTTTTGTTTTGTAATCATGTCAGATTTCTTTCGAATAATATTTACGGTTAGTCCCAATAAAATCACAATTTTTAGTCCCTGTTATATTTTCCTTAAGCATTTTAGAGACCAAAAATGTTGATGAAATTTTTTGAAAAGGACTAAAAATGTTGATTGAAAAATTTTATAGGGACTAAAAATGCTGATGGAAATTTTTATAGGAACTAAAAAGTGTGATTTTATTTTGTAAGGACTAAAAACAAAATTCTAAATATTTATAGGGACCATTTCTTTAATTAACCCTATTTACAATTTTGTATAAGCCTAAATAATGTTATTCTGTCTTTATGTCCCAGATTTATTTGTTATGTGGACGATTTCAATACAAGTTCACACGTTATTTTTAAAAAAAAAAGTTACTTTCCTCAAAAATAAAATAAAAAAGTTACTTAATTGCTTCAAAACAAATAAGGTTTTTGTTAGCGGAGTTCCAGCTCCATAATTTCTTGCAGTACATTTAGTAGTAGTATTTAGAGCAATTGTTTAGTGGTGATGAAGATTATCTCGATTGTTAACAAGTTGATTTGTGTGTTTAACTACCACCGTCATAATGACTCTTTTGGGTGGATTATCTAGAAATGCCTCTATAAATGCTCTTTGAACCGTGAAGATTAAATACCAAAATACTAAATGTGTGTGCACAAAACACTACGAATTAATCCTTAGATTTTCTTGGATCTAGAAGCATTTTTTTTTGGAGGTGCTCTCAACCGTCCTCACCTTTTTATTTTGATATTGCCTTAACATTTTATTTTTTAGTATACATTATCTTTGGTGTCCGGGGTTCTTTTTTTTATTTGGCTAACACACACAAATATATGGGGCTGCTAACTTACACCCACCTCAAACACTAAGGTGCAAGTTAGCAAGTTGCACCCACTTATAATTTACTAAAACACTCTTTTGCTTATATTCTAATTAATTTTAAATAGAAAGGTAATTTTGTAACTAGCTTAAAAAAGATCCTTGAAAAAAGAAACAAAAAAGAGAATGATATGTTTAAGGTACAAAACATGTAATAAAGACAAATTGTTAAGGAAACAATATTTGAAATGATGAAAGTGGGTGTAAATTAATGAAGGTTGCTAACTTGCACCTTAATAATACTTATAAAAATGAGTGTAAATAATCAAGTGGGTGTATATTGCTAACTTACACTTTAATAATTTTAAGTGGATGTAGCTTGGTATGCCGTTCAACACTCAAAGAAATACATGATATAGCATTGGTATAGCCGTTTAACACTCAAACATTCTTATTTTATAGCTCGTATCCCATGTTATGCTCTTTTAAAATTTTCGATGTGGGGCTTACAAACAAAGTGCTATGAAAATTTAAAGAGAAATCTACTTGTTATCCAAACAAAAGGGTTAGGTTAAAAAAGTAAATGTTAAACCAAAGGAAAATTCATTGTTTAGGCATTGGCATGGAGCTATAAATCATCCACGTATGAGATGGCAAGAGGATATTCAAGCTATGAACCCTGACAGTGAACACGATATTTACATGTCGACAAAAGTTAAGGAAATTGAAAATAAACTAATTGAGTGTAATTATATTTGTCTTTGAAAAGGAAAGATTATACGATTTTTTTGACAGAGGGATTTGTACGTGTCTATGTCTCCTTATACGGGATGATGCGTTCACAAATATTTTTATTTTTATTTTTTAATTTTTTTTAGTTTTATTGTGAACGGATATCCTTTGCACGCAACCGTAACAATTAAGCAAGTTATAGTTGTAATACAAGTGTCTTTAAATATATTAATCATGAGAATTAAATGAATATATAAGATACGGTTCAATAGCGTGTAATAGTTGCAATACACTTGCCAATATATCGATGAATATTTGAAACTAACATTATTTTTTAATACCTTATATAGCAGAATAGTTGTATTTATTGGCAGTAGAATAAAAGCAAGCAAGCGAAAATGAGTTTAGCCAATATATTAATATTACAAAGGTGAAATCTATTTACAAACACTCAGAGGACCAAAATAGCTAGAAACATGAAACCGTGAATCACAATTAATCAAATGAATTAGTTTCTCTCACACTATTATTACTCCTAACTTTGTTTAACACAAAACACACCAACTGCAATAATCCAAATAATTAGAGTAGCCATTATTAAATATGATTAATTGGCAAAAATTAATTCATTAATACTTTGGAGAAGTTTGAATTCAATAGACTGGGAACAACAAAACATCTTAGTACATCACCAAGAGCAAACCAAAAAAATAAAATAACTGACTGATAAGTAACATAACATTACACACAATACGAATACAATTGAACCAAAACGGGGACAATGAAAATAAGAAAATAGCAGACATAGCTTTTCAAACTAATCCTTCTCAACCTTATTGCACTTCACTTTCCGAGTTTTGTAGGTTGAGTTATCCACCAATTCAGTACCAAGCTTTGGAGGGCCTACAATGTCAACGGTCCGCTTGCCACGTAATTTTCTACACGTAGTAGTCTCAATGACGGTTTGGTTATTATCACTCTGCCTGTTGTCAGACTTGGTTGAATCCGTACTCTCAATTACAGGGTTTGTAAAGGACCAGGAACTCGTATGTTGCAGCTGGAACACAAATAGACGAATCAGAACACATGGAGGAAAAAACGCCACTATATAGCAGCTGCAATACCGAAACACTGCTGCTGCACTACATTAGTCAACATGCCGAAAACCTGCTCAAAATTATGCAGAAAATCACCTCGATCTCGCTACAAATTATGCAAAAAATTACCTTGAACCAGCTTTGAATAGTTAAGCACACATCTGGATATGAAAATAAAGAACCACATTCCATAAACATATATTTTGGAAGAAGACTATAGTAGCATTATAAAATACATGCCCGTGAGTAAAGTTCCAGTTCGGTCTCCAAAACCATTCTTAATACACATGCATCATATCATATAAATTATATTGCTAGATGACATAAATAATTTACAATGAGAGGTGTATAAATTATTCTATTATGATAAATCAAAACCCTTGTAAAGCTCTTGTGAGATGATTTTATACCTGAAAGTTGAATGAAAGAGTTTAATGCATGGAAATTTTGAAGCATTCAAATCAAATGAAGTATACCAAACTTGTGGAAAATTATTTTGCAATGAAATGAAGCATTCAAATCATGATTCAATAAAGAATAACCACGGATAGTGCAAAACACTGATATTCAATTGGATTTACCTTGTTAGCTGCAAGTGTTCTAAATTTGATCTTCATTTCATAAAGATAAGCATCATTGGTTTCCTCTTAAACATGCTCCAACGGAACTGCAATTAATAAAGTAAACATGATATTAGAAATATTAGAAAGAGTTAAGTTTGGAACAATGTAAATCATGTGCCAAAGTAAATTATAGTGAGCTATATTTGCATCATATCAAAAAAACTCTTTTTGATTAAGCTTCTATGAAACATCCATGATCAATAGATGAAAAATAAAATGCAGCAAACCAACTATCAACCATCTACATGATCAATAGATGAAAAAACCTTCACCTCAGATTCGTCATGTTGTGCCACCGTCTCAAAGTTTCCGGCAATGGTCACCCATTACGCGCAGAGAGAGAGAGGCCGATCACAATTGGAATCTTGGTAAAATGATAGAGATAAGGCAAAGCTTATTTTTTAAGAACAGTCGAGAAAGAGTCTTACAAACAAAGATTAAACTAATATATCTTAATGTCTACTATAGCATTCTTTAAAACTAATCACAACATGTATAGGTAGTTTAAAACTAATCACACTATGAGTTGTGACATATTACAAATCAAATTTGACCAGATGAATTTAATTACTCCTCTCCAGGCATTATTGTCTCGATAAATCTATACCAAAGCAAAACACCAAGACACAAAACCGACAAACCTTCAATTTATAACTCTCTAGCAGCAGATACAAAAGCAACACAAAAGATACCAAAATGAATTCCTTCCTGACCAAAACATCATCAGTTTGAAAAAATATGAATACAGCACCACCAAGTTTGAAAATATCAAATTTACATTGTACTATACACTCAAAATCTACTATTTTATCCGAAGTTAGAGCAAACCTTGTTAAATATTAATTTTAATGCACACATTCCAATACATTATTTCTACATTTGGCTTCTAAACTTGTGCCTTAAAGGCACAGGTTAACATTTCCCAAAAGAAATATAAACAAATGCTACTAATGTGGGTGATAAGATGGTTTTCTCCTTATTTCCAGGCCCTTGCGTGCTTCTTTTGGTTTTTGTGATTTTAGTATTGCCTAAAAATAGTTTTTTTTAATAGAATTTTTTTTAATTATTTCATTTCTCACCATTGGTGAACTCATTTAATTTTTTTGTTCAATTTTGTATATAAATTTTCTTCAAAGTTCAATGTGATATAATCCATCAATTTTGTAGAAAATTTGTATTGCTATTAGTTGATTGGTTTTGCTTTGGTTTGAGGTATCGCATGTCATAATTCGGTCTATCCATCAATTTAGTAGAAAATTTGTATTGCTCTTAGTTGATTGGTTTTGCTTTGGTTTGAGGTATCGCATGTCATAATTTGGTCTATATCTTCTATATTTGATTTCTTATTAGTTCTTTATCTCTCTCTCAATCAAGTGATTAATATTGTTTGATACGTATGTGAATGTGGTGCAGGGCGCAAATAACTATTTGATACATGTGAGATGAAAGACTATGGAGTGGAGAATGATGTCAAACTTTCAAACATTGCATTCAGGAGTGAAAGTGGATATTATCTAAATTCCTCTATGAAAGGAATTGCATTTCTATTATGTATTGAACAAGTAGTAAAAAAGTACCTTCTACTTTTTCATAATTTGATAGACATGAGGATGGAATGTTGGACTTGATGTTAGGAAGTGTATGTGATGTTGCTATGCTATACTGCGCTTTTTGTTTATGACTTTATGAAAGATGATGCATCAAATTGTTAAACGTATTGTGAAATGTATAATAAAATATTTTAAATCTAATTTAATTCAAACAATTTTTCCCCGTGCGGTGCACGGGTATACACACTAGTATTTTGTAAAAACGAACGTACATAATTTTAAAAATAATCAATTTTAGCTTAAATAAAAGAGTCCATTTACTTTCTGAACTAAAACTAACTCAAACTTTAGTATATTTTCTCCTTCAAATTTACGGATGCTGATGCGGTTCATGAAAATAATTAAAATATGTCTCTTTAAACATTTTTGTAATTTTTAGCGTATTCCTAAAAGAGAAATTCTTGCATGGTCTTGCCCTTAACACATCATTTTTGAGCCCATCCAATCAAATAATTTCTATTAATTAATTTAATACCAAAATAGGAATATATTACTTTGTGGCTTGTGCGCTAACCCACGATTTACTTTCCCTTCTCTCTCTTTTTTTTTTTTTTTTTTTATTTCATCT
>Ga0228711_1011991_pt1 | contig 10789 bp, 3 predicted proteins | sample MedpolnodulmetaG_2_FD_177996 | JGI IMG/M metagenome (GOLD analysis project Ga0228711, IMG submission 177996) | Root nodule microbial communities from Medicago polymorpha collected in Santa Monica, California, United States - brown nodules | ecosystem: Host-associated > Plants > Roots > Nodule...
CCCCCCCTTGTGTTTTTATCATCTTCAGGAAGTGTGTTTGGTGGTGTTGTGTTTTAGAGGGGAAGATGAAGACATGGTATTTATTTTTCACGCGAGAGAGAAGGGAAATGAAAGAAAAGAAACATAAAAGTGTGATGTGGTGTGTGTGTGTGTGTGTTTGTCTGAGGAGAAAAATCATAAAAATAATTGAAAAATACTGGTAAAAAATTTTAGCTTCAGAAATAGTAGATGCTAATGGATAATCAAAAAGTGAAATATATTTAGCTTTAGTGTATACGAACACTAATAAAAAAAATCAAATTGACAAAATATTTGCATCAACAATAGCAACTACTCTGCGGAAAAATATTCAGTTGTGTTAAATTTAGTGGATGCTAAACAACATTTTGTGGACGCTAACATACACTATTAGTATCAGAAATGGTCTGATGCCAAAATTTCTGAAGCTAAATAGCAGTTTTCTTGTAGTGATAGAATGTCTTACAAATTAATTTTTTGGCACACACCTAATAGCATCCAGTGGTGGGTTACGTATTTTTAGTGCTTAAAACGGATTTTACCGAGAAAATTAACTTAAGGCTTAACATTGCACACCTACCGAGGAGCCACTACTCAAAGATTAAAAAATCTAGCATATCAATTACATATGCGTTTTGGGGATAAGTTTTCAACTAATTTCATTTCAAGAGCAGTGTCCACCTTGGAGAATGGATATGTTATGTTTTAAGAAGCGATGTTGAACCAGTTGCATGAGCCTTTAACACCGTATGAAAACATTTATAATCACTGCTTTTTGCCATGAGCAATGCTATATCTCTAGAAAAATAACATCAAGAATTCTTCAAGAATAAAGAGCAGCCAATCACAATGCACTATTTGCCACAATTCAAGGAGGTGTGACTGAGAAATAGGAAGTGAACAAATAAATCATGTAATTAAAACTTGTCAGCTGTGTCTTGAAAAATTCTTGGTGCTATTTTTCTAGAGAAATAGCATTCATTTCATTTTCCTTTTGCAATTTATTTTGAAAACATTATTTACATAAATATTGCCAAAAATAAAAGATTTGTCAATATTTTTGGGTGTGCAATGAGAGGTAATTTCAAAAATTTGTGAACATTTTAAAACATTTTTGGGTGTGGAATGAAAAAATATCGTAATGAATGGATAAACAAACATTCGTGATAAGTAAGTTAGTTTGTCGGAACAAATTGTCCTTCTAAACTCGGTGTTGAATGCAGTTTACATTAAGATGCCATCAAAGGTGGTGAAGTTGATTGTTGGACTTCAAAGGAGTTATCTTTGGGATGGGGCTATGAAGGAGAAAATTTGTTGGGTGAAGTGAAGAAGAGTGTATTTTCTCCTAAGAAAAATAGAGATTTAGGAATTAGAGATATCAAGTGGGTGAATATAAGTCTTCTCGTTAAATGAAAGTGGATGTTAATTAATGAGGATCACCCTCTTTGGAAGAGGATTCTTATTTGATAAATATGGCCCGAGAGTTGGAGGTGGGGTGGAAATGGGTAGTGAGGTTTAATCTTCGTATGCTTCTAATTGATGGAATGACTTCATGTCTTTGGAGGTTATTGGTGGAATTAATTGGTTTAATATAGGGAGGTGGTGAGGAAGATGGGTAATGGAATCAATGCTACTTTTTGGATAGATCCTTGGGTGGGAAATGTCCCTCTATGATTTACTTTTCTGCATCTTTTTTGCATTATCCAACCATTAGAACTCTATGTTGGGGGAAATTTGGATTAACTCTTACGGTTTGACCCTAGCTATTGGAATTTTTATTGGCGGAGAGAGTTGGTTTATGGGAAATGAAACTTGTGTAACAACTCCGTAGGAATATTGGATTTTTTTATGGATCTGAGGAAAGTAATTCTTGGAGTTGGAGACAAAGGAGGAAGGGGTGTTCACGGTAAAGTTTTGTTACAATGTGCTTGTGAATTTTGGGCTTCTAGATGTGGTTGTTAGTAGGGAGGAAGAAAAGGTGTTTGCTTACATTTGGAAGAGTACGGCTCCGTCAAAGGTTGTAGTTTTCTCTTAGACGCTTCTTCTTGATTGTATTCCGACGCGGTTGAATTTGGCAAAGAGACATGTGTTTGGATGTTGAAATGTCCAAAAATTATGTTTTTCGTAGAGGAATCCTCAATTCACATTTTCTTACATTGCAAGGTGATTTCAAAAGTGTGGTTAAAGGTGTTTTGATTTGATACAATTTCATTTTATTTTGCCACCAAATTTGTTTGTGCATCTTCCTTGTTGGTCAAACAAGGCAAGGTCGAAGAAGTTGAGAAAGAGTTATTATTGGTTGATTTGGCATACCGCCATTTGGATGATTTGGAAGGTGAGAAACGAAATGATTTTCAACAATTGTGTAAAGGATATTGAGGATATACGATAATATCAAAATCATCTCTTGGTCGAAGATTGTTTCGTGCTTGTATTATGAATGGTGTTGGAATTCCAAAAGACGGTTTGTCAAGGTATGCTTGGAGGTAGAGGGATTTTCAGGTGATTGTTTTTTGTATATGTTAAGCTCTATGTGTTGTTGTTTTTTCCTAGCTGCTGTCGGCAGTTTTGTGTTGTCTGCCCTATTCTTGTTTATTTTTGGGTGTTAAAATTCTATTGGGGATAGTGGCTTTTGCCTTTTCTGGAATTTTATGTTTCATTTTTGTGGATTTATAATCTAAATGTAAGTTGACCTAAATTTATCAATGTATAAATAGAAATTTTGTGTTTCGCCTACTTTTTTTTGGTAGTGTAAATATATTTTTTTGGTAGTGAGTTTCGCCAACTTTTAAATAGAAGACATTGTATTTTACTTAATATATTGAGTAAATTACACTCCCCTTCCTTTTTATGTTAAAATATACACTCTCCTCCCCTCTTATTCAAAACATATTAGAAAAAATTTCACTCCCCTCCCCTAAGAGAAGCTTGAATTACATTCCACCCTTCTTATGTTAAAATATACACTTTACTCCCTCAATTTTTTTTTTAATTTCTAATAATCTTGCAAAAAATAATAATAATTTAACACACTTCCAAAAAAAAAAATAGTATTGCAGGTCTATTTTAATATAATAAAAAATTGAAAACATATTTTTCGCTATTTTTTATTCATAATTTCATTAACATGTAGTTTTAAACTCTATTATAAAATAGGTCAAATAGTCCCGTGAGCATAGCTCAGTTGGTAGGACAATGCATTATTATATGCAAGGGCCGGGGCTCGAACCTCGGACACCCCACAGGTGAATTCTAGCCACTAGGCTACCTGACATAAAAAAATAAATAAAATAGGTCAAATACCTCTCTGGGTCCTTTAAGTTTTACGTTTGTTTCACATAGGTCCTTTAAGTTTCTAAGGTTTCAGATAGATCCTTTAAGTTTCGAGTTTGTTTCGGATAGGTCCTTTAAGTTTATAAGGTTTCAGATAGGTCCTTTAACTTTGGCTTAACGGAGGTTGATAGAAAGGACCTATCTGAAACAAACTCGAAACTTAAAGGACTTATCTGAAACCTTATAAACTTAAAGGACCGATCCGAAACAAACTCGAAACTTAAAGGACCTATCTGAAACCTTAGAAACTTAAAAGATCTATCTGAAACAAACTTGAAACTTAAAGGACCCGGGGAAGTATTTGGCCTATAAAATATGAAAAAACTCAAGATAAAATTAAAATATGTGAAAAATTACTAAAATCAATAAAGCATGGTTATTTACCCTAAAATATAAAATCAATAGAAAAATATTTAAATTTAATTATCATTGACAATTAAATTACAAAGAAATGAATTAATATTTCTTAAATGGTGGTTCAAAATTAATATATATATCATAAAAATATTTATTTATGTTAAAGTAGATTAAAGTGTAGTGCATATTTAATTTAAGGGAGAGAGTTGTAATTCAAGCATCTTATAAGGGAGAGGAGTATAAATTTTATTTTTCAAAAGATGGGAGTGTATATTTTAACATAAGAGAGGAGGGGAGTGTAATTCAAACATCATTGAAGGGAGGGGAGTGTATTTTACTCTAATATATTTTTTTCATTTTTTTTATAATCTTGTTTCTTATGTTTTCTACCGTTGACGTTGCTACAATTTATTGCAGATATTATGCTTGGAATTGTGAAAGGTATTATTTATCTTTTCTTTTTATATTCATTTCTACGTTATTGTATTTTGTATATTATAATTGTTTTTGTATATAAATAATGTCTTTGATCCCTAATCATCTTTGAGGTGCCTCTCAAAAAGAGAGAAAAAAACTTTCTATAACTAGTCATTGAGCTTACATGTTTTCCTTCATTGTATTAGGTGTCATCCTCTCACTTAAAATATCGTCCATAAAAAAGTTTTCAATATCATACTATCTTCATCATTAAGTATAAGACAACTTAGGCAAATCACAAGAATTAAGAAAGTTAGAAGTAAGATTAAATTTGATTGTAATTATAATTATTTTGACACTTTTATCTTTTAAGAAAGAATGTTAGTTTTTGTTTTTAAGATAGTTTTTATTGTTGATTAAAGAAAAAGACGTAAATAAATAGAGCTAGTAAAAATAATATTTAATGCAGTTGAAAATACAAATAGATCTGATTGAAAGAGACAAAATTTTCTAAAAAAAGTCTTATAGTAAGAATAGGAGGCGGTACACATTTTTATATATTAAGGAACTATTGTGACTACCCACTACATATTCAATGACTAAAACGACTATTGTTTCTTTTTAAAATTTAGGAAATATATAAGTTTCACTCAATAAAAAAGAGTATTAAAGAGAGTGTTATAAAAAGAGTGTCCATCTAGAATATTGAAAACCTCAACAAATAAATAGATTATTGAAAATACCGACAAATTAATACCCCCATCGAGAAAAAAAGAAAAAACAAATAAATACTCTTGAAGTACCAAAAAAGGGGCCGCATTGTAGTAGAAATTGATATATATATATATATAGGGTTTTGTTAGAAGCCATCCATGAAGGTGTCTTTTAGCAACTCACACCTCAAGGTGTGATTTCCACTTTTTACTTATAACTTTGCTAAAAGACACCTTCATAAAAATTAGTTGCTGTCTTTTAACAAATGTTCATAGAATAACTTGTTAAAAGACTCCTTCATAAAATGTGTCTTCTAGCAAAACCCATATATATATATTGTCTTTCTTTTTTTACACATTTTCTTTAATTTGTAAGAAGTTGACTGATCGTAAGTTTAACTCCCATTGTTGATGTGATGATCTTTGTTGCGAGTAATATGTTAAGTACATGTTTTCTTTGAGCCTTAAAGTCCACCCAACCAAAAAAATATTATTAAAAGAACTTCCCGAATAGAAAAACTAGGTCTAACGAGGTTCATTTCGAGCTTCTCCACAAACTTCATCTATGGATTGAAATGGATGGGATAGAGTCTATCACAAAATCTATTGTTCATTATGTTTCATGCTCATTGTCCTTTGTCTTGCTTAATTTTGAAAGCCACACAACAACAACAGTATTAGACGTATTAATTGTTTTATCATGATGTAACTTAAACAGGAATACTGAAAATAATTGGGAAGACAAAAAGTTCACAATTATCTGGCGGAAACTTTGAATTATCTGCCAAAGTTGCTGATTCAAAAACTTCCATTCAAATAGGAAAAATCAGTGGCAGATATCTCTTGCCTTCATTTATAGTGAGATTTACATTGGGTCTCATGGTTTTTTTTGTGCTATTGATATATACATGTCGAAGAAGACATTTATCAATATACGAAAATATTGAAGTTTTTCTGAGAGGGAGTACCTTGATGCCAGGAAGATATTCGTACAAAGATATGAAAAAGATGACTCGAAGTTTCAAGGACAAACTAGGTGAAGGAGGTTTTGGTTCTGTTTATAAAGGAAAGTTAAGCAGTGGACCATTTGTGGCCATAAAGATGTTGGGTAAATCTAAGGGAAATGGACAAGATTTTATAAATGAAGTTGCAACCATTGGAAGAATACACCATGCAAATGTGGTTAGACTCATTGGTTTTTGTTTTGAGAGATCGAAACATGCTCTTGTTTATGAATTCATGTGCAACGGCTCTCTTGATAAATATATTTCTACCAAAGCGGAAGCCATCTCTCTAACTTCAAAGAAGATGTATGAAATATCTCTTGGAGTAGCTCGTGGAATCGCTTATTTGCACCAAGGTTGTGACATGCAAATCTTGCATTTTGACATCAAACCCCATAACATCCTTCTTGATGAGAACTTTATCCCCAAGGTTTCTGACTTTGGTCTTGCCAAGCTTTATCCTAATGACAATAGTATTGTCAATTTAACTGCAGCAAGAGGAACAATTGGTTACATGGCTCCTGAATTGTTCTACAAAAATATTGGTGGAGTATCCTACAAAGCTGATGTTTATAGCTTTGGAATGCTTTTGATGGAAATGGCAAGTAAGAGAAGAAATTTAAATCCACATGTGGATCGTTCAAGCCAACTTTTCTTTCCTTACTGGATTTACAATCAATTGATTGAAGAAAGGGAGATAGAAATGGATGAAATTAGTGACGAAGATAAAAATAATGTGAAGAAAATGTTCATAATTGCGTTATGGTGTATACAGTTAAAACCAAGTGATCGTCCTGCAATGAACAAGGTATTAGAGATGCTTGAAGGAAACATTGAGAATATTGAAATGCCTCCAAAGCCTACTTTTTATCCAAATGAAATGATCCAGGAAGATCTCAAAGTATACTCTAATGAAACTGAATCAAAATCTGATATTGGCTCTGTTAGTTTTATTGAGGAAGATGCAACAGAGCCTCTATTGATGAATTCAGCTTAATGATTTCTAGTTGTTCATCTGCTTTCACAAATAGATTTATGTTATATGCTATTAGATCATATAAGAAAGTCTCCCCTAAGAGTTGTACTAAGGCAGTTTACCATTTGACAAAAAAAATTCTTATATTAAGATATAAATATTCATGTTAAGAGAACAAGTAGAGCAAGGAACGAATTTCAATTCCAATCATTGAATATAATAAGGTAATCATAAATATAATAAGCATAATTAATCCACGTGCCAAAGTAGAATATAAGGAGTTTTGCTTAAGTATGCATGTTTTGATCAAGATAGTTCAATAACTATTGTTAACTGTAAACTATAAAAAGTTGGAGAAAGATTAATATATAAAAAATCCAAACAAAGAACTCTAAATCTTCTAGCCATGAAAAATGTGTATTAATATTATATCATAATAAATTAAAATGATCAACACAAGTTAAGCATTACTATAAATACAACTAATAACACTTATTGCTTCTATTTCAGTTTTTGTACACTCATAAACCTTGCTTGCTTCTAAATTGATGTTCATTGTAATAGAAAGAAGATGGAAGACAAATAAAGAAGAATGCATAACAACAATGCTTTAGTTTTTCTTTTTAACATTTTGAAAATACTAGGTTTTTGAATAGTGTGAAAGAATGGTGACCCAAAAAAATGGATTTATAATACCTTATCTTATACTTATTAAATCAAGTGAAAATAAAAGCATGAAACGTGGAAAGCAAACAAAAGAGAAAGACAGCCAAGCAATTTAGCTCAGGTGATTAATGAACTTTACTAAGGACGAATCGTTCAGGAGAACTTGAGATCGATTTATAGATAGAACAATTCTTGGTCAGACTATCCGTACTTTATGACCGAACTCGAGATTACCAGGACCCACTTTCCCTTAAAACCGAAGGATTAACATACACACACAAAAAAAAAAAAAAAAAAAAAAAAAAACAAAAAAAAAAAAAAAAAAAAAAAAGAGAGAATGCTAAACCCTGACCAAGAGCAAAGATTAGTAGAAAAGCAGCAAGAGGAAACAAAAGTCACGTCCCAATCTAAGTGAGCAAATATCAGCTCTTAGATTAAAAGAGTAATTAGATATCAGTCCACGCGTTGCATGGATATCTTGAATGTTTAGTTTGTTAAAAATTTAGAGAATAAATAACTTTAAAGTAAAATTGTTGATAACATATGAAAGGGAAGATAAATAAGAATAAAAAATATATCGACATTAATTAAAATGGCCGCAAATAAATCGTTGTAGATTATTGTAAATTGCCTACAAAATGAAGATATTGAGATGAATTCTAACGTAAAAGATGAGTTGTTTTGCTGAGAATAGGAGATATAATCAACTGCTCTCCAAATTCTCGAAAAGCAATGTGTAGACTAACATGAGCAAATTTATAGATGGTCTCTTTTGCAAAAGGGAATCATCTCATCTCTTCTACTAACTATCTATTAAAATAGAAGTTGTATGAAATTTCAATTTTAACTTCGTGAAGGGCAATTTAGTAATCCAATAAGTCTTGAAACAAAGAAAAAGCTCGACATCAACCGATGGTGTCATTCACGTGTCTTCTTTTTTATAAGTTAACTCCCAACATGAAAATTCTGCTATCCACTTTCTTCATCCTTCCATTCTTCCACACTAAGCAGAAGTTCATCAACTCATTCAGACTCAACATTTATTGAAGTTGGCTTCATATATCCATTAATCTACCTTATTTTTCATTGTTAATCTTTTCTTTCACTCTTTTCAAATATATATGAACCTACATCACCATTTTTCTCCTTTGTCGGGAAATATATATGAATCTATATAATCATATATTGGTACTCTCTTAATCTATCGGTTTTGAGTTCTTCTCACCTTCATGGGTATTTTTAAGTGGTGAGTAGATCTCTTAATTCTACAAAATGGAACCCGTGCAGATGGACGGATTTTGTTAAGTTGAATTCTTATAATTATATTTTCATGCTTCAAGTTTATCATTGATGGTATTTGAAATATCAACTTCAGTGTAATGAAAATATTATCTAAGTTATCGTATCTTCATCCTATAAAAAATTAAACGAAAAAATCTCGCAAAATCAACTAGTTTTTCTATAAACCGAAGTTGTTAAACTTAAAATTTTTGTTCATCCATTAAAATTACTGTATCAAAAACACTAAGTCGTCGAATTATTAAAAATGGAACCCTTACAGATGCACGGGGTTGTAAATTTTTTATTTGATTAGCTACATGTTTTGAAACATTTTCTAATTCTTTCTTTAACTACACACCTATTAACATCATTTGACCATTCAAAAACAAATTAAAACATTTATTTTTATTGCCAATAGTTAACGTAATTAACATAATACATCTATTTAAAAATGATGAATTTTAAAAAATGTAACCTGTTATTCAGTTATTCTTTTAAAGATAATCAGTAGTTATTCATCTCTAATGATTATAAATACAAAGTATCATATGATACATTCCATAACATCTATATCAAGTCTATATACAAAGTTGCTTACATTTTTATATAAGAACTTTCAACTTAATCATTTTACGACATTTGAACCTATGCAAACATATAACAATTAATTAAGATTTCTAAGTATTCAACCGGTGAGCATTTTGAAGTAGCAATAAACATCACAAGAAATGGGGGTTTGAATTGTGACCCTTTTAAAATTATTCCTAAAACTTTAAATTCAGTTTTATATACTAAAGAAAATTCTTGGTTAATATAGTTCAACAAATAAGTAATCAATTAATGTATAAAGGACCATAATGTTCTGGAGAGAGATAATATAAGCAGAATGAGAAAAATAATATTAAGCTGAATTTAGCAAGGACCAAAATTATCTGGACAAATATAAAGGCAGAATGATAAAACAATATTATAGACTGAATTTAAACTTTAGTTAAATATTATGCAGTTGTTTTATCTTAGACCATAACGTTTTGGAGACAATTTTAAATAATTAATGAAGTAAGGATTAATTTAGGACCAGAGAACTCTAAATTAATATGGTTGTGGTTAATTAGGACCAGAATGTTCTGGAGATAAATAAATATTAATGAGTGTGATCGTGAGTGTATATTGTGTAAAAATAAAGGGGAGAGAGGGGGAGAGAGAGAGAGAGAGAGAGAAGAATAACACATGAGAGTTATCCTGGTTCACCAAACCCGGCTACTTCCAGTCCCCACACTTCGTGTGAGATTATCCACTATTCAGCTAGTTGAAACTTCTAACTAGCACTATAAGATCTTGATCACACCAGATCAGTCCGTAATACCTGTATTATCAACCTCAACAGGCTTCTACAATTATTTGCTTTCGCACAAGAAATGTTGGAATTGTTCTATCTCAAACTATTAAGCCCAATAGACTTGAGACCTAGGTTACATTTGGTAAAAAATGATATCTCAAACAAAAGAGATTTTACAAACACAAATACAAACTCAAAAGATTATGAGACAAAATATAGTGTAAGAGATTATGGAGTTTTCTTTGTTGAAGATAATGATTAAATAATTTCTTTTGCTTTAGAGAGAGAGGTATTGATGTAAGATTTTTACATGTCATAAAACTATTTACACATAAGTATAATAGGATCGTACCCGCAGGGAGTTGCGTATTTCATAAGCATTTTCACAATATTTATCATGTTAAGTGTTTGCGTATAAATTGTTTGTTTGTGTAAAACTATTTTTCTATTCGACATAAAAGTAAAACGAGAAGAGATAGGGCTATTTCGCTTGGGGTCAGAGACATCAACCAAGCGTAACAGCTGCAATCTCTCGGCCAAATAACGGATTCTAGCTTTTTAAACGATATTATCACAATCACTCGACAATATCATTCGTGTCCAAATGATATCGTTATTTCTAAGGGATCGTTTAAACATCGATTTCCCAAACATTTAAACGATCACAAAGTCGATTGGATAGTTT
>Ga0228711_1011992_pt1 | contig 10789 bp, 4 predicted proteins | sample MedpolnodulmetaG_2_FD_177996 | JGI IMG/M metagenome (GOLD analysis project Ga0228711, IMG submission 177996) | Root nodule microbial communities from Medicago polymorpha collected in Santa Monica, California, United States - brown nodules | ecosystem: Host-associated > Plants > Roots > Nodule...
TTTGATTGTTTCTGAGTTTAAATGTAACTCTAGGATTAATAATATAGCCAATTTGATATTTTATATATGAAACTCTACAAAAACCCGTGCATCGCACGGATTAGAGTCTAGTTAGGTCTAAATCAACAACAAAAAAAAATTTAATTAGGTCTAAATATAATTTATATTTTATAAGACTTAACTCACAATATCAATATTGTTAGATTGGGTTACTCCGGTTTGAATATGAGCACGCCAATTATTTGTGTTAATTTTATGCGGTGACAAAAAAAAAACTAAATAGTCTCGTAAGTACAACTTAATTGTTAAATATATACTCTATTTGTTTCACAATACATGTTGATTTTTGAAAATAATTTTGTTTCATTTTACTTGTCACTTACATGTTTCAATGCAACATTAATTATTGGTTTGTCCATTCATAACCTTCAAAATTTAAAAACTTATCTTTTCAATACAATATTTATTGTTTAATTCTATTTTAGGATCCTTATTTTATGTCGTAAGGGCACAAGTTAGCATTTCTCTATCAATAATACTCTTACTTACTTGGAATGAAATAATAAATAGATAATGGTATTATAGAAGAAAAAAAACACAAAGAATTTCGTCAAAAAAGAACAAAGTTTATTTGATTTATTAGTATGTATAATTTCCTCAAAAACGACAAACATCATGAAAGAGATGAAGCATTTGATATTTTGAAGGGCGCAATCACACATGCAATTATCCACTTTCAAGTCCAACACTTACCGCGTGCGACTTCCCCAATTGATAGAAGAAAAATAATTATAATTTTACCACCTTTAAGCTATCAAATATCATTTGTACCAGTTGAATTAATTTATTGATGATTAGTCTTGGATTAATGATTCATTTTCTTGGAATAAAAACCCAGCAAAGCATGGATGAAATTTTGGTTTGTAAAAAAAAACGCAAAAGGGATTTTAAAAAAGTTTAAACTTTGTAAAGAAACGAGCACTCCAATGAATTCGAAGGAGAAGCTTTGCAAAGATGAAACATAAAAAGATTGATCTAGCATAGGTTAGAAGTTTAAGACAGTGATTGTGTGGTTCTATCGATGATATGAAAAGCACTTATGGGGATTGTTTCACACTTGATTCTGGTGTTTTCTCTTGGACTTCAAACAAAAAACAAAGTATCAAATTAATGTTGAAGTGGAGTTTGTTGCTGCAACTGCTACTGTAAATCAAGCTGTGTGGATGAGAGAGATATTGTTGATAATAAAATTGCAAGAGCTATTTCTCACAATTCAGTTTTTCATGGAAAGACCGCTACTAGAAAAAGCAAAATTAGCGAGGGAAATTAGTGACGGAAAAAATGAAATTCCTCACAAATTCCTTGATCGCAAAATTTAGTGACGGAATTAAAGAGGAATTTTACGTTTTCCCTCACTAAATATCCCTCACTAATTTTTGTTATTTTAGTAGTGGACCAAGCATTTCAATATTAAGATGTTTTAATTGAGGAAAGTACAAAAGGAAGGTGGCGTGACTCTTGTTTATTGCAAAACAGAAGAGTTGATGTTTTTATCAAACCGTTACCAATTAGCAAGTTTGAAGATCTGAGTTCAAAACTTGGTGTTTGCAGCTCCTAAAGAGTTGATGATGTTTGCATAATTGCATTGTATTGGATGGTAATTTTTTTTTTTAATTTAGTAGTTGATGTTCAGTTTATGTTATGCTGTTTGTGGTAATTATTAGAAGTAATTCTTTTTTATTAACCAATTGGGTTGTCTTCGTATAGTTTTTCTATGACATAATGCATGCATAGTAATTACAAGGCTGCATGTGGAGGAGTTTTTAGAGATGAATCACGTGGGTAGTTAGGTGGTTTTGGCCGGAATTTGAGGCATTGTTCGGTGTTCATGTCGAAACTTTGGAGAATATACTCTGCTCTTGAACTTACTTGAGATAAAGGATACCAAACGCTTTCTTTTGAATCTGACTTGGTTATTGCATTTGCGGTATCTTTGGTTAATTAGGGTGTCCCTCGACTTATTCTTGCTTTTCTATGTTCTCCCTCATTAATCGCCTTATAATGAAGGATTGACAGGTTACCGTTTCTCATATTTATAGGCAGGCAAACCAAGTAGTTGATTGACTTGCGGATTATGCACTTTCAATATCTACGGATACTTACTATTTAGATCATCCACTGCCGGATTGTGCTAACCTTTTATGGCAGGATGTAGCCAATGTCTATTTTAATCCTCGTGTTCGTTTGTAGTTTGGCCACGTATAGTAACTTCTCCAATGTTCAGTAACATTGTTCCTTTCCATTCTCGTTGTTCTACTATTCTTGTTCCTCTCCATGTATGTAAAATGGAATGTAATGTTTTGAGAGTAATGTTGATAATGTTAATTAAATGATACAAATGAAAACAAAATCAACGTTAAAAATTAAAACTCTCCCTCGAAGATTGATATTCGAAGAAAAAATCTCTCCACTACAAATATAGAAATTCAAAAACGTCTTCGAAGACTAATGTAGAAGAATTCAAAAAGATCAAATGAAGATTCGAGGCATTCCAAAATAACTACCATATTGAAGAGTACAGAACAAGTTCTTGGGAAATTATCAACTTTCTAAATTCAAAAGATCAGAAAGAAAGAAAAAAAAACTTGCAAAAGGATGTTTTCTACGGGTAGGAATAGTATCATTTGGGGAGTAATATCACTTTCAAAATGCTAGTTTTGATTTCTCTACAATATTTCATTTGATTAAATTAAACCTCTCTTGGTTTATTGCTGCATTTGGTAGCTGACAATTAGTTTGTTCTAATTGTTGTTATTGTCTAATAACTCAATATATACTTTTATAGTTTAAGACAGAATGGACAGTAGGAGAGAATCTAAATTCGTTTTTTGGCAATTTCACTCATCAGCAAAAAGTAATTGGGGCATTTCTAATTGTCTGGGGTTCACCAAAAAAACAAACTCACAACAATAGAAATCGGCCAAAGGAGCAACGTGGGATGCAGACATGGCGATCGAAGCAGGCACTATGGCTACTGGTGGCAGTAGACCGGTGATATACTATGCAAAGTGAACAAAGTCCAAACAGAGAAGGTTTGCTATGTATTTTTGCGAGCCAGCAACGAGCAGTATGTGCAAACTATATAGTTTGAGAGTTCAAAATAATTTTTTTACAAGATTTCTAGTGAGACTTTTATAATCCCAGTTGCATTTAGGACCAAAATTATGTCTACTCAATTTTAAAGGAACGTTAGCTTGGAGTAAGAGGATTGAACAATGTTAAGAACATAGCTAAATTTTATTTCTCCAACAGTATTCATTTATGGTTTATCTAAATCAACAATTTGATCAATCATACCTTTAGAGTTCATAAAGGGGCTTAAATGAGGTAAGCAAGTAACCAAATTAAGAAAAAAAATCTGATTTTTGTTCAAAAAATATATTAACAATAAGATATTACTTAAATGTATAAATAATGAAAATCTTCTTACAATATGTAAATATAATCATGGACAAAACATCAAAACAGGAGACTAACAGCGCCTACTGAAAGGCCATATAGCCTTGCTCTTGCCATGGGGAGGGCATTATTCAAAACCTATGCCTATACCTGTTATCTGGATTCTACATTGCACAGTCTTCTGTACCAAATTGTGTCCCCCTCTACACGTAAGAACCATATTCAGTACCAAAGCCTCTTGAATCACCGAAGTATGATGTTCTGGATAAAGGCAAGTGTGCCGCTGTTTCTTAAATTAAATAACTATCCACCTCTGACTGTAGAAGGTTGCTTTGCAGGGGTCAACTTCCGAAATGCAGCATGCAGTATCACTCCTACATATATATTTTAAACAAAAACTTAAAAATCTACTAATAAGAGGATAAGAGGAACGAGGTATGAGACTACAAATGAAGACTCACCTGCATAGCTGACACCTATGGCACAAAAGAGAGCCATTTGAACATTGGACAATATTAGAATAACTGCTGTTGCTGCAAAAGATGAGATTTAGAAACATAAGTTTTCAATCAACCATATGAACATCAAGCTAGAAATACCATTCCAGCATCCATAAGCAAAGAACCAAACATCATATTAACAAAAACAAAATAATATATACAAAGAGAAAACAGATGCTATATGAGTTCAGCCCTAGACATTTCTATGAAAAAAAATCATGCCACTAAATACCAACAGACTCAAAAAAAGTTACATAAGCATACGGGGAAGCAAGTAAACTTCTTCTCCCTTCATTTTGGGAAATGGAAAGGTAATGTATTTGATTCAATCCAAAGCTCACGGCAAGATCCAAGTAGTGGATGCTTATTAGATGCTATTGTTTTATCACATTCTCGATAAGACTATAGCAAAATCACAAGAAAAACCATGTTTTGTTTTAGCAAAGCCATTCGAAAACCAGTTCATCTGTGAGGAATCAAAGGCGACAAGGAAAGGGACTTAAAGCTAGAGAGCTTGAGAGAAAAGTATTCTTAGAAAGTAACATTTAATTAAAAGATCATGAATTGACTTGATACAAAGGTATTTATAGAGATGAGAAACAACTTATTTTTAGGCAGAGAAACAACAAACTTAAACCAACTATAACAACTAATTGTAACAGAATAACAACTAACACTAACTAACAGTTACATTACATCTCTATTTATCATCATACTAAGGCAATAAAAAGAAGAAGCAGCAAAGATAACCAAAATCTAAACAGAATAGCACAGATATTCTCCTCCTAAAAGAAATTACTATCGCTCACCACATTGCGCAATGCGAAGCAAGCATTGCCGAATCACAGGATATTGATCCAATCCCCATCTGTCACTAGAGAACTTGAAGAAATCCCACAGTGCCAAACATGATATCAACCCAACAAGAGCAAGAGGCATCTTATACCTGCAAGGATCAAGGGCAAAACACAGTTTTACCAAACAACATCAAGTACTACTAATACACAATCATAATCTAAAAACACATCAACTCTCAAAATTTAAAAAAAGACCCAAATAGAATAAATCACCAATTTAATCTACAAAAGTGTAAGTATAAACAATCTCATTCCTAAAATTAACCGTACTCCAAAATAATCCCTAAAATTGAAATCATCAATCACATTAGTGCTAGAGGTCAGTCAATCCCAATCACATTAGTGCTAGAGGTCAGTCAATCCGGTCACTAAGATTGTCTCATAGGTTACTACATAGCACCCTTTGAAGCATGGACACAAACATGAGTACATGCGCCATTGACACTGACACGTCGATACCGGTAGTAATCTGAGAAAATGACATAGTTGGATGTAATCACTTGTGCAGTGTCGTGTCGATACACAAATAAGTTTTACAAAGAACCCACTAGGGTTGGTCAGGTGGTCTTGGCTTAGGTCATTGGAGTGTGCTCCTCCTCAAGTATTCAGGTTCGATTCTCCCGATGCCAATTTTGGTGGGCTAATTTATTTTCTTGGAGGAAAAGAAAAAAGTTTTACAAAGACTAATACTATAAAGAATTTTGTATTTCATAATTGATTTCGAATTTCATTTATTCCAAAAGAGCAACAACAATTTCGGAGACTAAATTGGTGATTAACAATTTTCTAAACACAGTAATATATCAGCAAGAAAATAAATGATTAAGAAAAGAATGAAGAAAGTGCTTACAGTGCAGAAGCGAAGAAAAGAATAAAGAGATAAGAGTAATTCCGAGCATAACGCTTAACATTTTCATGAACACGAAAGCGAGCTTGAGAAGGAGAAGAAGGGAAAGAGTAGGAATCAGAGGAACCAACGAAGGAGCGTGACCAAGAAGGAGTATCAGCGGAGAAATCATCGGCGGTGAGTTTGGCGAAGGGGTTGAGAGTGAGAAAGGAGAGAAGGGTGAGGAGTTTGGAAGAGAGAGAAGTGGCGGGAACTAAGGGGGAGGAGGTGGTGGTTGAGACGGCGTCAGCGGCGGCGGAAGTACGTTGGTCGATGAGTTCGAGGTAGCCGGTGTCGCGAAGCCATGATTCGAAAGCGGGTTCGGGTACGCTTAGTGCTAATGGGTTAGAAGAGAACACCATTGCTGTTATTGTTGTGGTGGTTCTTGCTCTTTTTTCTTTTTTGCACTAAATATTCCCTTTTCCTTTCATTTTTCTTTTTCCTTCTATGTAATATCAACCATATTTTGGTCTTCCAAACCTCATAATTAACATTTTTATATATATTAATCACAATTTACCCATGTACCTGGGGGAATGCCAAATTTTGGTGTAGCTAACCAATCAATTTTGACTCAAGTGGTTAATGAGCTTCACCAAATAGCAAATAGTTCAAAAGAATCTGAGTATAACTTTTGGGTGGAATAATTTTATCGAACTTAACTTACCTCCAAACTAAACTCGATAATTACCAAGGGCTCTTTCTCCTAAGAATTGAAGGGTTAACACACACAAATTTTGTAACTTTTTCAGTTTTTCTATTCATTTAAATTAATTTTAAAAAAATTGTCTTACCCAAACCTTTTTTCAGGAAACCGAGAATAAATCATCTCCATCTCTTGAAGGTAACAAAAATCTTTGACAATACAAGCAGAATAGTGTGATGTAAAGTGGGTTCAAAATATCCTTGTACATTATTCAATTTCTAAGTTAGCTTAAAAAATTTAGTTGTAGGGAGAAAAAGACATTATTCCATTTCCAAGCGCCAGCTTCAAAAATTTAGTTGTAGAGAGAAGATATTATTCCGTTTCCAAGTTAGCTACAATCTCTCTCTTTAAAAATGATGAGCCATAGTCCAGTAGTTTTAGGTTGATTGACTTCTTACTTTGAATTTTTTTTTTCCCCATAATTTTGATTATTTATTTCAATTTTTAATTAAAAAACAAAGATTTCGTATTTATTTTGAAAAATCGCTTTGAAGGGTTTTAAAATAAGAGTTTTCATATTTAGGACGTATGTTAAATGAGGCATTCTTCATTTTGCAGAAAAAGAGTAAATTTAAGAGTTTATTGTTGCCAGTACACTTATAAATGTTGACCCATCCATACTCAGGGAAGTAACCCTTGAAGTTACTCAAAGCCTGTCAACTATCAGCTGTGACAAAATTCCAAAATCGCAAAATGAGTTTAATACACAATATCAAAACGTGAGCCATCTGATCTTATCAATCGAACAGTCCAAATCCGCAACCGTGTGATTGTGTGACCGCATGCAATCCATACTTGCTCTAAATTGCAAGTGGAAGCATCACAAAGCAGACTTACACAATGTCTTCATGCTCCACCAGAAAACATTGAAGGGTCTTCTACTCTTCTTTGTGTTGCCATATGGTTGCACCATTATTCATGTAACAAACTACTTTCACAACACCTCCGATGTCACCTAAATGAAATATAGCTAATAGAAAATTGATGTAACTCTAAGAGTTCATACATGAATGAAACCATTAATAACCTCTTCAAAAGTTTCACCAAATAAGATCATCGCTTAAGTTGCCTTCTAGCCAAGGCAGGGGTTTTCTTAGGGATATAAACCTTGTAGCTTACCTGGACATTCACAAATTATTAGTAGTAATAATAAAAAGGACAGGGAAAGGAATGGGTTACATTAAGCATTTTATGGCTCGTCATGATCACATATTTTTCATAATGTATAAGATAGATTGTCACAGACTTACCTGTACCAATTCACCACCCCTCATCACAGTCATTGTTTTCTGCTCAAACTGAGAGCCCTGATTGGATCCAGCTTGTTCTTTGCCTGAATTATGCTCTACTGATGAACCCATCAACATCCCTGCAGCATTGCATGACTCGTCAACATCTCTGCCACTGCTATTAATATTCTGGATTGAAGATTGGGCTATCTTAGCCGCATTCTTTTCTTCATCAGCCTCACTCACCGGCAACTGTGGATTGGAAGTTTCACGTGAATCAGATGTTTGCTTTGATTTAAACCGAGAGTGATCACTGGAATCATCTTGCCCCTTATCCAGGTTGTTATGCTTAGATGTAGATTCATGAATAGGAGGTTTAGCCTCAGCAGAAGGTATTCCTCTAATGTCTTTGACATTATCATTGCTACCCTTATTTTTAATACTTTCTGCTAAGACCAACTTTTCACGAGGAAGTCTGGACAAAGTTGTTGGCTTCAGAGATGAGCGACTTTGAAGTGAATCATGGCAAGGTTGAGATGGGGTTGAATCCAGATTGCGCGTCATGGCATTAGTGGATTCAGTGACTACTTTGCTTCGGTTGTCCGCATCAATCACCTTTTCTGGTGCACAAGCCATTTGAATCTTAGCAGAACCAGATAAATCTTTATCCAAGTTCAAATTCCTTCCATTGTTTCTTGGATAAGCAACTAAATTTCTCCCTCCAACCGGCAAACTAGTTTCTTCTACAGGTGTTTGCTTATCAAGTTTCGTTGCTATAGCAACATTGCTGATATTAGACTTATCTTGAACCAGTTCCTGGTTATCAGTAACTGGTTGCTTCACTTGGCTGACAATTCTATTTTTCTGTTGAGAAGTTTTTGCGGTAGACTGGACTTGGCCTCGGAACTTTCTTAAGTTTTCTAATGCTCTTTGTCTTAGAATTGACTCCAAATCAACATCATTCAGATTAGCATCAGAAACATCATTTGTTTCCTCCTTCATTGATTCACTTGTCCCGGCACAAACTTCAAGGCTACCCATATCTCTAAGTTTGGGCTCTGTGAAGTTAACATCAGTATTCATATGTCCTGTCACGTCCTCGGCCCTGAATTCCTCTTCTGGTGCATCATGTGTATGATGATCCAACTCCCTCTTTGTGCCCCCATCGTTACTGTCATTACTTCTACAAGGGTAATCATGATCATCTACAATCTCCTCTTTGGTTTCATTTCCAATCAATTCCGTAAATTCATCCCCCTCTTTTGCAACAGTAATAACTGATCGAATCCATCTAGATTTGTTCTCGGACACATATTTGTCTTCAGTCTGTTCATAACTACATTCCTCATGGGGACTACTACTACTACAAGGAGAACAACTTCGAGCCCTATATCTACCACTCTTTGCACTTCCACTTCTTCCCCTCGATTTTCTTTTGTCTCTCTCCTTTCTTTCTGTTCTTCCCCTGGAGCTCTCATATTCGCTGTTATCATTGCTGTCAATCCCAAGCTGAACGTCTCTTCTTGGCCCACTGCTCACCGAACTAACACTTGTTTCTCTCTTAACCTTTTTCTTCCTACGCGGTTTCTCCTTCGACTCATCATGCTTGTCTTTCCTCTTCACCTTTTTTCTCTTCTTGGCATACAAAGAGTCCTCGCTGCTGTCAGAGCTGTATGAACGTCTCCGAACCCTCTTCTTACGACTTTTCACATCTTTTCTTGTGCGAGAGCGCTCCCTTTTTCTTTTAGACCTATCTTCAGAACTAGAGGACAACGATGTGTCCATGCTTTTGGAATCATCATAGTCTGAGCTAGAAAGAGAAACCTCATGGCGACGGACCTTCTTTGATTTATGTTTCCTACACTTACTTCTTCCACTTGCCTTAGTCTAAACCACAAAATAGGAAAATGCATGTTCAGTTCAATTAATCAACTCAACAAACTACACATGGGAAGAAAAAAAAAACTAAATCAAATAGAAAAATTGAATACATTAAGATCCTGGTTGGATAAACAACTTAATTATAGAATAGTGCTTACGTATTAGCTATTTCTATAACAAAAGATAAAATAAGTATAGTATTAATGAATCATATAAGCTATAAACTATTTTCATAAGCTATGCCGGAGAATTTATGGAAATAAGCTGAAGATAACTTATGATGGACATATCATAACATTTTTCAATAAGTTCTCTCAAATCAAACCGTCTCACAAGTGATTATGTCAAATCCAAAACTAAAAATTGAATACCCAATTAATAAAATTAATAAATCTGAAAACTGAAAATTGAAAAAAGTGAGAATATGAATGAAATTGATTACCTTAGAGGAATGTTTGGAATGTTTCTTTTTGAGTGAAGTGGATGATTTCCCCATTAACCTGCAAAATGAACTTTGAAAAAGAAAAGAGATTAGAAAATTGAAAAGCGATAGTGAAGAAGGGATTAGGGTTAGATGAATGCAGAGAAAATGTCGTGATTGAATTGTAGTTAGCGAAGAAAGAAACCCGATGTGAATTGTGATTGGATTGTGTTTCTCAAACTACCAATATCGATCTATATATACCCTTTAGGTTAGTTAGGACAAACTGCCTTTGAGTTTTGAGTTTATAACCAACTCTATCAAAGTCTTATTATTTATGAATTTAGTAAAAAAAAATCAATCAATATCATTAAAATTATTTAGCTTTAATAATATCTAGTTTAAAAAATCATCATGCAAATGATAATTTGTGAATGATTGATAGTATAAAGAGTTTAAGCATCCGGCCACTCACATATCTTCTCTAAATTTAGCGGTCGCCACTCACCCATCCTTTCATCCTGTTTGATTTTAACGATTTTAAATTTGTGTTGTTCCATGTATATTTTTTCAATTTGAATGAATGTTTTTTTTTCCAAAATAAAAATTGTATAAAGAGTTTTACACTAATATATTTGTTTTATCCACTTATTGAGATGATTAGAGATCTTTTCCACCTTAATCAAATGTCATAAGTTTGAATCTATCGTTAAAAGTGCAACAATATTAAATCTTTTATTAAAAAATAATTTTGTCAACTGTTATCGTCCTACCAAGCTCAAGTAATTAGTTTATGTTCCATGCATAGATATCAAATTCATAATATATATATATATATATATATATATAT
>Ga0228711_1011994_pt1 | contig 10785 bp, 4 predicted proteins | sample MedpolnodulmetaG_2_FD_177996 | JGI IMG/M metagenome (GOLD analysis project Ga0228711, IMG submission 177996) | Root nodule microbial communities from Medicago polymorpha collected in Santa Monica, California, United States - brown nodules | ecosystem: Host-associated > Plants > Roots > Nodule...
ACATGAGAATAGTCTAGCAAACCTTGAGACATATAAAGTTTCGTTCTTCAAGGATTCTAATAGCAATCAACCATGAGAATAGGCGTGGTTGCTAGAGGAACACACCCACTGCACTTCAAAAGAAGCTTTGATACGCTAAAGAGAAACTTGTCTTTAGAAAGTAGGTCGAATATAAAGTTTAGGTTTAGGGTTTGTTTGTGAAGGATTTGTTATTATGATGAACCAATAATCCCAAGGCGCTTGTTATTATTATTCTTTTAAACCATTAAAAACCCAATCTTTACAACTAAACTTTCTTCTAATCATTTTCTAAAAGTTAATTATATTGAACAACTCCATGTTGGAACGATACTCTCTTTTTACTACTTTGGTAGAACCGTACACATGCGATTTTACTCATCAATAAACAACAAAATACCTTAGTAGCATTGCACGATACAAAGTAATCAATGAATGCTGAAACAAAGAGAATTTTTTTTAAACAAAAAATAAGTTGCATAAAACCTAAATTATAACGCAATTCGATTGTTGAAATAAATCAACAGTCCCCGGCAACGGCGCCAAAAACTTGATAGAACAAGTGTACCAAAAACTATCGAAGTAGTAAAATAATATCATTCCCACAAGGACTGTTTTTAATCTCAACAATTCTAATACGTTATTAAATAGGATGTATAAAGGTTATTTTGTTTTGTCCTAGGCAGTTGATTTTGTTTGATTTTATGAAATCAAGTAACAGAAAATAAAGATTGATTAAGAAAATATGAGAGAGATGAGATTAGGTCTTTTGAGTCATCGATGTTCCCCTAATTGGTATATTGCACCTATTCTTATGAATGATTCTCTAGTTCCACGATGGTTAACAAAATAGTCCTAATCAATCCCTTGAGTTAGGACTCTTTTCAAACTACAGCCTCTAATTCCTTAGGTGGTCTAATAATCTTTGAAGGTTTTAAGCACGTTAACCTAATATCAACTAATAAACGATTATCCATTCCTAGACTAACCATGTTTATTAGAACAATTCAATTAGGTCTAAGTCGAAAGCTATGGTCAGTAGTCATTCGTTCTTACTAAATCATGTTTATATTTGATCAGGATATAAAAAGCATTAAGAAAAATTGAATTGAATAAAAACTAGATTGTCATTCACAATAAATAGAGTTTCACAGCAACATGGTTCAATTAGGGTTACAAGGAATCATCTCAGACCTAATCTCTAAGAGATTTAGCTACTCATAATCGAGTTTACAAATAGCATAATCAATGAAATAATTAAAACATACATGAACTGAGTAAAGGATTATAAAATCACCCTTCCAGCAGTCTTCAGGTCTCAAAATCTCACTTTTGCTCTCCAAAATCGTAACCCTTATGTTGGGAACTGCCTTCAGCTTAAATAGGCAAGTTTGACTGCGCCCAAAATCGCGGCACGGTACCTAAAAATCGCGCCACGATTGCTTCAAAACCCTAGAATCCTTCCAGATCCTTCTTCAAAATCGTGTCGTGCTTCTAGAAATCGTATCACGATTTCCGCAGCTCAAAAACATGCCTCTCTGGTCATAAAATCGTGTCACAGTTGTGAAAATCGTGACACAATTTGTTTCCTTCAATACTTCCAAAATTCTTGCTTTTATCACCCCTGGATACTTCATATTGCTCAAAACTCTATCAAAATTGTCTAAATAAGTCCTAAAAATTATGCAATGACAACATGTCATCAGGCACATGCGCCCTGAGCATGGCCTGTGCGCCCCGAGCATGCAACTTGCTGGAAAAATCGCAATTTTGTGATGTTTTTGCCCTTGTAACTCGTGCTTTTAACCCAAGTTCAGGTGGAAACTTTTCCTATAAATACCGCCTTCCTGATTCATAATTAGGGTAAGTTCACAAACAGAGAAGTTCAAGAGGAAGGTGAATTCTAAGAGCTTTCAGGAGGAGTTTCTCTCTCCTCTCCAAATTTTTAGAGTAAGTTTTGTTTCTTTTGTAATTAGTCATTTAGTTACCATGATTAACTAAATCTTTTTAGGATAGAGTTCTAAGATGAACCTCTATTTATTTTGTTGTATAATTATTTGATTTAATGTCATTTATTTAATTATTTTTTTTCGATATTTAGTTTTATTAGGTTAGATTTATTTGTGTTGTAATGCAAGCCTAGTTTAGGTACTTAGGTTGTGACATGGCCTAATATTGATGCTTATATCTTGATATTTATATCTATCTATCTATGACGTAATTAGTTAGTAACTATATGAAAGATACCGAAAGCGAGTTGACCCTATTAGTAAGTACTTAGGAGGTGACATTACTAATATTGAGTAAAATCTGCTGAACCTAAGATGTAACTAGTTATTGATTAAGGAAACATGTACTGCATGATTTAAACCAAACCTAGTAAAACCATTATCCTCGATCCTTGGAAAGGTAGACGCTGATAGGACTGGCTATTTTTAGAACTACCGAGAGTGTGAGTGTGCTATGAGATTCCTAAGATTTATAGATGGGAAACCCTATTAGGAACATTGGCCTTCAATGCCTTTGAAAATTTAGGAATGTCAATTTAAGTCTATGTTTCAATTACCTTTGAGGGAGTAAGACCCCACACGTAAGGATCATCGTGTGACCAGTAGGTGCAACTCAACATTGGAGCGATAAACCGAAATCAATTGTTTAGGTCATGCCTTGAGAATGATCTTAAAGTGGGTATTTATAGCCTTCTTGGGCTTATGTTTTACTAACTTAGGCCCTAACTAACTTAATCCCTAAGTCAAGAAGCGCACGTCCTAGATGCTTTGGCCGAATATTTAGCCGCAAGATATAGGGAAGGCGGTTTCAGTGCTAAAGGGAAAGGGCTAGCAAGCCCTTAATAGAATATTGACAGTCTAGGTTCATAGATACAAGTTGACGATAATTCAATACAAGTTCAAAGGCATTGCTAGACGGTAGATTGTTGGAGTATACCCTATTAGGTAATCTATATTGATTTGATTTTAAATATGTCCATATCTTTTTTGCCGCAATGATGATAAATATGTCTCATATTTTTTATGTTTACTAATGATAACTATGTCTCATGTCTTTGCGTAAAAGAAAAATATATTTATGGGTTTTAGATCATCGTCGGTGAAGCGTCGCCACAATTGTCCTCTCACAGTCTTGGTGTGAGTTGATTTTGTTGTAGCCATTGGTTTCATTCAAAGTCACCGTTGTCTTTGTACAGCTCTGGCGCCGACGCGGTTATGAGTTAGTTTTTTGTGGTGGATTATGTCAGATCGTGAGTTTTTCAATCTAGTTTTTGCTATGTTTTTTCCGTTTATGATTTTTACGTTTGTTTTTGGTTTGTTTCAAGAGATGAATATGGGTGGTGGCTTTGTTCCGGCTCTATGATTTGGTCTGAAAATCTTGAATCTGGTTTTTTGGATTGAAGATATGGGTTCTTTAGTTCTGACGGTGTTCTGTTGGATGCATACTTGATTCAACATGACTTGTTTTATCTTGATGTTGCTTTAAAGGGCTAGGTGTGTAGATGCTCCGTGTTGACGGATAGTATAGGAGATAATATGGCGGTTCTTTGTTGATTTTGTTTTGTTTCAAAATAATAAAGTTTGTGGAATAGTTAGTCTATTTAATAGAACATTAAGTATATAAATTAATTGTGAAACCCCATTAAACAAAAGGAATTATTCTTAAAGTATTTGTAGTCAAGTTTTAATAAGAAATGGAATAATATTATAGCATAGAGACTATTATGTGGGTGGAGTGATGATCACATCTAATGAATCATGGATAAAGAGTTATCAAGTCTTTACATAGATATAAATATTATGATTAATATTTATATTGGATTGACCCGTCAAGATAATACTCCATAGAATGTTATGTAAGTGTCATAAGTTGTTCTCATAGTGATAATGGTGTATTCCAACCTTTGATCTGAAACCACTATGTATCCTAGATGCATGACTCAAGTACTTTGTTTTCGTTCAAACGTTGTCTGTAATTGGATAACTATAAAGTCAATTGATGGGTACTCCACAAATCATGATGAAGGACATGAGTGACCTAGATGAAGTTTACTCCTCCTAAATAACTAGAGAAATGTCTAAGGACCCAATATTAAACTAAACAAGGCTGACACGCTATGTCTTGTGTTCAATATAGATATGAGGGCAAAAGAACAAATAATCATTATCACTTAAAGGTTTCATGCAATCAAGTGACATTTTTGTCAATTTGGTAGCATTGATGTGTTATTAGATATCACTCATTGTTTATAATGTTAAATATAGGATTGAATGTTATTGCTAACATTACAAGAACCTACATTTCACACATATAAGGAAAGGTAAACGAGAGTTAATTAAATAAGTGAGACTTATTATACGGGGGTGCATTTACCATGTGGTACTACATAGCTTGCAACGCCCACAAGTGGTTTGCTTTTCTTGCAGATGTCCAAAAGTTGTTGCTTAGCTTGCAGAACATACACTTATTCTATTTCACTTGTCAGAAACCATATTTTTCACAACCCTAAAATTGCTCGGCTCTCTCTATATAAGCCTTCATTTGAATTAGCTCACACTATGAGTGAATGAGTTCTGTTTGTGTGGACTGAGTAATGACATCACTACTTTGTTTTGCTAGTGATCATCATTTCCTAGATTCTTCTCTATGCTTCAAAGAGGTAAACATAAAACCCTTAGAGTGTTTAAGTAATTTATGTTTGACTTGTGATTAAAGATTTAATCAAGATCCGTTCATTAGATTTATTATGCTAAGAGGATCAAAATTTTGAAAAACCCCTCTTAAAATCCCAACGGCAGTAAAACATAACAAGAAGTGGTTATGACCATATACAAATCATTTACTATATCATTCGGGAGTACAACTCAAATGTACAAACCTTGTACATCAAATTAATGTTCGTCAAAGGACATAGGAGTCAACATGTGAAAAACCTGAAGTATTCATCTGTTTATAAAACAAGTCTTCGAAGAATAGTGAACGAAAGCATCGTCTTGAACTACAATCTTCATTATTGCAAAACAAGTGCCTGATAAATTGGTAAAAGAGCATCTGCCTCGACTGTGTTTTAAACATACAACATGGCGTTTGACAAATCAAGTTTCTGGTAGTTCCAACTACAAGACAGTTACTAAATTAATCCTATCGCATATCAAGACATTAAGTAATGTTATAGACCAAACATCTAGTCAACAAGACATGTAGCAAAGAAGCTCAATTTTGTAATGTTTTTATTTGAGTTATTTTAATTCTCTTTCTTTCATAATCGGACAATGTTATAGGTGTTTTGAGTCTTTTTTAGTATAAATCATGTAATTTGGTCAACAAGACATCTCATGGAAGTTATAGAAACTGGAGGATCAAGGACAATGAAGAAACTAATCATGTAATTTTGTGTTAGTTTACAAATTCACACTAATTTTAAATTACATGGAATTTTGTAAACAATCAACAGACAAAGTATGTTGAACATGCCACAATTGAAAGACACTCAAGTACAATGTGTATCGATTACAGTCGCAAATAACAGAAGTTCACATTTTTTACCTGAAAAACAAATCAATAAAGATATAATATCAAGTGTAAAACTTGAAAACTTTAAACCAATTAATAATTTTAAGTGGAAAATAGAAATTACAAAAAGTAATAGTTATTAGCTAGTCAAAAGAACTTTAGCAATTGTTATGTAGAAAACATGTTAATCACCAATATTTGTACTTAAGTACCATAAGTTCCACGAAAAAAAGTGAAAAAAAAATATACATTGAAGTTGCAATAGTTTCATATTTTATGACAACTTAAATATGTAGTTGCAATAGTTCTCAAAATCGTTTTCCATAAAAACAATTGTTCACTTAGATTAATTTTAAATGTGTATTTCAAAGGGGCAAAGCATGTGATGTTGACAAGTATAAACTAAAAGATGTTAAGATTAATAAACTTCCTTTGCTTACCACATTGACAAGTTTTCAAGTGAAAGAGTCTACTTCATGACCATCTTGACATAAACTGATCTTTCACATCATAAAGAAAACTGAAGTAAGCATGCCTCCATTTCCGCTTGAATAAAAGGGAACCAAAAACTATCCAGAAGCTGATTGCAAATCCAACTCCCATGCCCATATAGAAACATTCCATTAGCTCTGATCCACCCTCTTCATTTGTTATAATTTTTGTGTCACCATCATGACTGCATTTCTTAATGAGTGGAGTTCCGCAAAGTTCAGGATTGCCCATATAACTAAGTGGTGTAAAGCCTTGGAGTTGGGTTCCTAATGGGATTTGACCCTTCATATTGTTGAATGAGAGATTCAATACCGCAAGAAAAGAAAGTGCAGACATGGTTTGAGGTATTTCTCCTGAAAGTGTGTTGTTTGAGAAATCAAGGGACTCTAACTGTTTCATGTTGCCGATTTCTTTTGGTATGGTTCCCATTAATTGATTTTGTGACAAGTTCAAGGATTGTAATGCAGTGAGTCTAAATACTTCTAAAGGTATTCTACCTGACAAACAGTTGTTAGAAAGGTCAATAACATGCATATACTTTCTATAGGATAAGTCGTTACCCTTTGTCCGTAATGGAACATCGATTGAAAAACTTGTCCAACTATCTAAACCCTTATGCATAACAGTAATAACAAATTCATCTATTGCCAAAGAATTATTGGAAATCATGACCGTGATATTATGTAGGCAAGAAGGTATTGCTCCTGTTAATTTATTGTTTGCAAGATCAAACACCAAGAGAGAAGATAACTGGCATATTTGTAGTGGAATATCACCACTAAATTCATTTGATCTTAATTGAAGAACTTTCACTTCCAGCTGCCCAATCCAATTTGGTATATTTCCAGAAAAATTATTTTTCCTGAGATTAACGATTACAAGTTTTTGGCAATTTTTCAATGACACTGGTATCTCCCCATGCAACTTAGTTTCATAAATATGCAACGACATAAGGTTGGATAAGGAACCCATTGAGTGTGGAATCGTTCCTGTTAGATTATTGTTCCCTAGGTCAACATGAATAAGGGATTTCCAGTTTCCCCAGCATTCAGAGAGTCCTCCTCCTGCTAAAAAGTTATGAGAAACGTCCAAGCACTCCAAATTGCTTTTCTCTATCATATTATGGCATAAAAGAGGAGAAAGAGATCCACGCAAATAGTTATAACTTATCGAAAAAACTGTCACATTCGAAGTTAATCGAGGAAGGCTACCAATCAAACGATTTCTACTCAAGAATACAATTTCAGAGTTTAACAAAACATTTGACATGTCCCAATGCATGTTATTGCCGACTACATCGAGCACTATACATTGAGATGCCAAACTCCAAAATTTGTCTTGATGTTCATTTGTAAAGGAAGAGTGGTAGATTTCTAGAAGAGCGAGAGATGTTTGTGTGTACAACCATGGTACAAGTTTAAGTTTTGCATGCGCCAAAGTGAGTTCTTGAAGTTCAAAAGGTGGAATCCAATGGGGATCAAAGTCAAAGATGAAGAAGGGTGAACCCAAATACAATTTTTTTAAATTGGAGAGTTTGGCAAAATTTCGATGGGTCAGAACTCCATGAAGATGGTAATTGTCTCCGATAGATAATACTCTTAGATTTGAGAGTTTCCCCAAACTTTCAGGAAGACTACCGGTCAAGTTATTTGAGGCAACGTTAAATCCAACTAAGGATGACAAATTCCCCAAAGTTGTTGGAATAGATCCAATTAATAAATTCCCATTGAGATTTAGATATTGTAGGTTTCCAAGTTGGCCTATCAAATTAGGAATTGTTCCACTCAGCATGTTCTCTTCCAAATACAACGAATGCAAGTTTCGAAGATTCAATAAAGTTGCAGGTATTTGTCCATGGAAACGATTTGTTTCAAGATCTAAATAAGAAAGGCCACTTAGATTGAACAACCAAATAGGCAATTCTGAGAATAAATCATTATAAGAAAGATCAAGATATTCAAGTGAAGTGAAATTGGAATGTAGAAGAGATGTGCTCACACTTTCAAGTAGGCACCTACTCAAATGCAACTCAGAAAGCAAGGGAAACATAGTCAATACTTGAAGCCAACGAGTTTCCCTATGGAGATCGACGGAGTCCAGATTGAGAAATTCTAAGGATGATGAAAGACGAAGAAGCCATCTCAAATCATTAATCACAAGATTCTCATTTTCTGACAAGTCAAGATGAACAACATTGGAAAAGTTTACACTCCTATGAGAAGTGTTAACTAATGATATGTTTTGACAATCCAACGACAACTGTATATCGTTGAAGTCATTGTTGCTCAAATCCAAGTAGTTCAAAAAATCAAGGTCGAATATAGAAAGATGAAATTTACCTGTCAGACAATGGCTTTTGTTCTTTTTGTTCCCAATAATGAAGTCATTGGTGGAACAAGGGAGGCTTAGGTTTGTGACTCTGCCATTGATGTTACAACGAACTCCCCTCCATTCACAACAATCCTTTTTGTTGGACCATGTTGGCAACATGCCTAAGGGATTGGTGAGTCCATGTTTAAAACAAAGGAGTATTTGTTTGTCCTTTTGGTTGCAAGAAGCATTTGTCTCACATATTACGATATTTAATATGATTAGAGATGAAAATAATAGAGAGAGTGGTGCATTTTTGAAGGAAATAAATCTCACCATGTTATCACTAGATATGAAGGTTTAAGATATTTTAATTAGTCTACCGTATGCATGATATATAGCATTTTCGGAGTGTTAATTGGGATAACGACCCTGACTCTTTTTTTTGGGGAGACCTTGACTACGGCCTGTTCAATTCATTCAATGCAAATTCAAAAGGAGTGATGCAAACGTTTGTGAATTTTCGTCGAGACAGTTATCGTACTATATAGGAGCACTCTCCTAATTTTTCTTCCTTTTTTACATAAGCTCTTTAATTTTACTACTCCATAAAAATAGTAATCGTCAGGTTGTAAAAGTATTTTATATTTTTTTGGACAAAAGGTTGTAAAAGTAATTATAAATGGTATAGGGAATAGATATTATAAGAGTTAAAAAAAATGAAAGTATAATAAATATCGAGGGATATATATAATAGGAAAAATAGTTTAAAATTTTATGGAAATCGTAAAGTTACATATAATTTGAAACAAACACATATTTTGTTAGAATGACATATAATTTAGAACGGAGGAATATAGTAATCGTCGGTTTGTAAAAGTTTGGATGATCAAAATTATTAGTTTATGAAAGTTTCTGGAGACCAATATCGTTGGTTTGTAAAAGTATGGGATACATTTAATAAAATTGTTTTATTAAGGGTTTTACATGTTTTATATTCTAAGGTTTTTATAATTTAATGGTATTGAATATTAAAATAATAAGGTTTTAGTTATAGAAATATAGAAAGAAATAAATTGTATAATGTAATTGATAATTACAAATTTTGAATAGTAGAAGTAATGCTTAGCTATAGCAAAACCCACTAACTATTGGTGCATGTAATGCTAACACACAAGGCTTTTATTTATATGACCAAGCCTTTGCATATTTCTTCATATTACCCGATGTGGGACATTATTCTTTTATTATTATTGATATCCTCCCGCAAGTTGTATGGTCTAAAAGAGAGATGCAACTTGGACAGTAACTAATCGAACCTAGGACGAAGCAGGGGTTTGGTTAGAATATCAGCAAATTGATCATCGGTAGAAACAAAGGATACTCGAAACTTGCCATTTTGAACATTTTCTTGGACAAAATGATAGGCTAAGGCTATATGTTTCATCCGAGAGTGAAATACAGGATTAGCACTAAGGTGGGTAGCACCGAGGTTGTCACAATAGATGACTGGATTGGCTTTTGGAGTGTGGCTGAGTTCAGTGAGTAGGGAAAGGACCCATAGTAGCTCACTCGTCGTGTCAGCCAAGGCTTTATATTCTGCTTCTGTGGAAGAGCGAGCAACAGAACGTTGTTTTCAAGAGCTCCAAGAGATGGGCGTGCTGCCAAGATATAACAGATAACCAGTGGTTGAGATATAATCATCCTTGTTGCCTGCCCAGTCCGCATCTGAGTAGGCGTGGAGATTTAATGGGGCGGTCGTCGAAATGAAGACGCCTTTGTCACAGGAACCCGCCAAGTATTTGAGCACTCTTTTGAGTGCAGTCCAATGCGCCGTTCTGGGGTTTTGCATGAATTGGGCGAGTTTTTTTGTGCTGAAGGCAATGTCTGGGCGAGTAAGGCTCAAGTATTGGAGGCTTCCAACGAGCGCTCAATACTCGGTTGGGGACGGTAGGAGATCGCCGGAATCCTTGAGAAACTTATTTGTGGTAGACAATGGAGTGGATGCTGGTTTCGTATCTGCCATGCCTGATTTATGTAGTAGATCAGTGATATATTTCCTTTGGTAAAGGAATATGCCCGCAGTAGAAGAAATCACTTCGACCCCCAAGAAATAATTAAGACATCCAAGGTCTTTCAAAGAAAAGCGAGCGACGAGTGTGGCGATGAATGAGGAGACCTCAGCAGGAGAACTCCCGGTAACAATGATATCATCAACATATACTAATAAGTATAGTGTAACACCTGGTTTGCGGTGGATGAATAAAGAGGCATCAGCAGTGGAGTTGACAAAGCCAAGGGATAAAAGGAATATTTAAAGCTCCGTATACCAGGCACAAGGTGCTTGCTTTAACCCGTAAAGTGCCTTTTTGAGACGACAAATATGATCAGGGAAGGTTTTGTCGACAAATCCAGGTGGTTGTAACATGAATACTTCCTCCT
>Ga0228711_1011996_pt1 | contig 10783 bp, 4 predicted proteins | sample MedpolnodulmetaG_2_FD_177996 | JGI IMG/M metagenome (GOLD analysis project Ga0228711, IMG submission 177996) | Root nodule microbial communities from Medicago polymorpha collected in Santa Monica, California, United States - brown nodules | ecosystem: Host-associated > Plants > Roots > Nodule...
CGCCTCCCAAGCGAATTAGCTCGCTGTGGCGAGCAGAGTACCCTCTCTGTCACCACGTTGCTCGCTATGGCGAGTGGTCCTGCTCGCCGTGGCGAGCAAAGCATGCTCTCTGTCACACCCTCGCTCGTTGTGGCGAGTAAGCTTACTCGCCTCGCGAGTCATGACAGTTTGCTGTCGTAAAATCTCACTTTTCATCCCAAAACCCCAAATTTGAATCCCCCAAGCCCAAATTTGTTTCTAAAGTTAACCCAAACGTTTTCAGACATCAAAAGAGGTTCAAAACCGCATAACATTTGAGTTAAAACACCTTTTGAACAAAAATCACCATTTGACCCATTTTGTAAAAATCTCAAGAACAAACTAATTCTCACAACAATCTCAATGATTATGAATACCCATGGTTCTAATCATCAACAATAACACATCACAACAGCAACAGAGACAGTCAACATGATTTCAACACTAATCCATCAACAACAACATCATATTTCATCTATTTTAAGTGGAAATGCAAGGTATACATATAAGCATAGTTTGAGCATGTAATTTCATCCTCAACAACTCATTTAACACCAATTCCACATACTCAAACATCACATCAAAACATAAGCACGAATTTCATCATAAAAGTCAATTTATACAAATAAGCACTTATGGGTTCAAGAAGAAAAAGAGATTATACAAAGGATTATGAATGAAATCTAACCCCCTTACCTCAATGATTAACAAACCTAGTACAAGCTTCAATGTTGCTCCTATGGGTTCACCAATTCTTCTCCTCTAACCCTTTTCTCCTCTTAGCCTCTTTCTCTATCTTCTCTCTTCAATTGCAAAAGATTATTCTAACTTAGGTTTCTAAAGACAAACCTTATATAGTCTCTATAGTTGGGCCTAACCCAATTTGTATTCTAATGGGCTCATAATTCTTATAAATTAACCCCCTAATTTCTATCCACTAACGGTTAAGTGTTATCGAATGGCTACCGGTCTAAAATTAATTACCGCTACTGAATAGTAATTTAGTAAAAGTAAAGGTTCGCACTATAAACACTTAAATCTCACCATAAAATTACTAGTTTACCCTCCACTCACAAAATTACCAAAATACCCTTTATAACGAAATCTACTAATCCTAACCCAAATTACACACAGAGCCAATTAATCACATACAACACAATTATATACACATAAAATCAATTAAATTAATCTAGCGAAAAATCGGGTTGTTACAGAAACTCTCACAGGATAGATTCGACTTTGTGATTCTGTTATAGATTTGGTGTTATGGTTTAAGTTATTGGATTTTTGGTGTTCATCCTGTTCTTGAAGTTCATGATGAACTTTATGGGTTTTTGATGTTTTAATTCAGAAAGTTGATGAGAGAGAAGAAAATTGGTGTGTGTGACTAATTTGACAGATTTCTGACGCGTGAACAGTGCAATAAATGACAGTCTATTTATAGACTGTCTTTTGCTATGGTTTCTCTGGTGCAAAACAATGATCAAAATGTCCCTGCAGAAACTTGTGCAAGAGGAAACCAAAGGACCAATGAACAAATGACATGTCACACAGGATTTTTAAAAGATAACACTATATAAAAAATAAAATATTATTTAATAATAAAATAAAAATAAGAACGAAAATTAAAAAAGAAATAAATAAAAATGAGATAAGTTAATAAAAAGGAAAGATAATAAATAAAAAAAAGTAATTAAAACTGTCCCTTTCGGTAACCAAATGAGGTATTTTAAAATACCTCTTTGCCGAAATTTCGTCTGAGACGACAATATCACTCGGGTTTTAGAATAGAATAAAACTTTTGATTGACTAAAATAATACGAATAACAATTTTAACATGCGAACAAAAGGATTTGCGAGTAAAAAGTTTTTGCTAACTAGAATACGATAAAAAATAAAACCTTAACTATACGAACAAAAAAGTTTTAACTAACTAAAAGACGGATAAAATGTTTTAATTAACTAGAATATGAGCAAAAATGTTTTAACTGACTAGAAAACTAATAAAAATGTTTTAAATACTTAAAATACGAATAAAATGTTTAACTATACGAAAAAGGAGTTTTAATTGTATAAACTACGAAAGAAAAAGTTTTGACTGATTAAATTGCGAATAAAAATATAAATGGTCAAAATTTAGGGTATGACAATGATGCTACATTTTTATGAACGTGGTATTAAATTAAGAATGAAAAGTATATTAATGCATGATAAACGATGGTTCAAGACGAAAATGAGTTGTACAATAGTAATATTAGGTGCAGAGAAAAAAATCGATGGTTAGAGAAATTGGAGATGAGAACTAAATAAACAATAGATCAAAATTCATAGTCAGCTCTCACCGTATGAAATCAAAATCGGCGGCTCTCACCATACGAAATCGACAGAATTCAAAGTCGAACATTTTATTATCGATTTTGTGAACGAGAAAGTTAATATTCCACATTGGAGTTTTATTGTTTGGAAAATTAATTTCCAATTTTTGTGATGAAATATAAATATTTTAATACGTATTAACCAAGTTGTATGATGATCTTATATAATTTAAGTTGACATTAAATAATTTCATTATTGTTTTATTTTTACGGTGAATAAAATTGTTATTTTTTTTTTGTTCAACAATTTTTGCAGAAAGAAGGATTTGAAATACACTTGGATAATTTCTTGAAAGGCGATAATATGGTCTTTTGGTAACAAGAACATGAAGAGCATGATAGCTACTTCTATGAAACTTACAACCAAGAAACATATTTTCAATTGCTCACAGATCTTCATATTGAGTTTGATCTTGTTAAAATTTTGATAGTCAAGCTACATTTCTAAGTTATGGGGTGAATTTATCATGATGTGTTATGACTCAACTGGAACCCAAAAGATAGATTGTATATATGATGATACAGATTGTAAACAATAGTAAAATGATATGTATATTGAACAATAAACCTTTTTGGAAGTTTAAAAATTATTTGTGTAATAAATGTATAAATTCTCATTCGTTGACGTGTTTTTTTTTTTAAGAAGTTGAAGTGCGATTGTTAACTCAACTGATAATACCGACGTTATTATGTTGAATATTTTGTTTTATGTTTGAATTCAGATTTTTATAACAAAACATACAAGCATCCATAATGGCTCTGAATTTTGTGATATCACATCTACCTTTCAAAGTAATCAATGACTTTCTTCGAATCAACTTCAAACACATCATTCACTAATTCCAGTTCGTTGATTCTCATGATAGCGTGATAAAAATCCAACACTTCTCTTATTTCCAAAGAGCACAGTGGGAAAAATCACATAGTTTTTGTAAGCACATAGCTACCTATATCATCCCGTATACATATCTAAGTTTCCATCTTGTTGTAAGTAGATGAAAATATAACATTTGAGTCTCCTCACTGTTGGTTTCTTTCATCTAGACACCCCACCTGACATATATTGTCGTTGGATTTGATTAGATGTAACTAAGACATTTTTTAAGGGATTTAAGACATTTTTTTTATTCATAGTAGGCCTTTTTACTTTTAAAATCTAATTGATATTTGTTTGTTGATGGACTTAAGACCAGAGGCGAAGACTTTAATTACTTTTTCTTTGGTCTGGCTTAGTACAAATACAAAGAGTCTAATCCATTTTTTATCTTAAAATAAACAAGAACCTTATAAATTGAAAGTTAAAAAAGAAAATAACACCTAGACACGATGTTACTCAATGAGAGTTTACATCACGGTCACCAAATCTTTATTATCAAATCGCATGTGCAACTACTCTAAAGGAAAAAAAAAGTGTGTAAAAACTACTTCAAAAAATGTTGATTCTCCCACATCATCGTTGTTTTCAAAAATGTTGACTCTGTTAGTGATGCGTGGGTTGAAGGAGATGATGAGTGTGTAGGCATGATAATTTATATTCTCCCACATTTTAATAGTATGTATTGCCATCAAAGCTGATGAATTGATGAATGTGGCACATTATTGAAGGGTATTCGACATAAACTTTAATAAATTAATTTGTTTTGTATGATAATTGTCGTGTTATTTATCAAATGAAATGAACTTATACAATTTTCACTCTAAACGAGTTGGAAATATTATGTTTTTCAATTCATGTTTGATATTATTTAATTGTATGTTTTGATATGAACAATGAGTTTTCTTTTTCTTCTGTTTTTGGAGAATGTGTTTGTATTAGTTGCAACTATGTGTTTTATACTGTGATAACTATAATCATATTGGTTTCAAATCTCGTTGGTTGCAACTTGTGATAAACATCAAATATTTAGTTTTATAAAGAATATTGCAATAACTGCTGCGATGGTTATAACTATCTACAATGCTTGTAAATGCTTGACAATAATCACTAATAGATAACTATTTGAGATATTTATAAAGAATAATAAACTTATTTAACCTTTAAAAAAATTCTTCAATCAAATCAAAGACTAAACCTTATAATGTAAAAAAAATAAAAATCACGAGGCCTCAAGAATAATAAATGCATATATTATTAATGTTGATTTTTCATGTCTTATGCTTTTCGTCTGTACATATTAACTATGTATATTGGCAGCCACATTTGTTCAAACAATGAAAAACTTGGAGACCAACATGTCAGCCTCCGATGTTCTAAAAGACCATAATATATCTGATTCGTATCTCATAACAAAACATTGTTTAGGGTTGCAGTTGTGTTCAAAAGAAAAATAGTTGTTTTATGCAGAAAATATATATCAGTGTGACCATTATTCTTTTCCTTCTGAGATGCAACAACTGTTAGCCTAGGTTGTTCCCTTTGTGTTTGCATTTCAACATCCATGTATCTCTTCGATGAATGAATATGTCTCTTGTCCAATTTTTACTTTCTTAATCCTTGTCTCATCATGATTTTGTTTTATTTGAGAGAAAGTGAAGATATTGAGAGAAAAACATGAAAAAAAACAAAAACATAATAGAATCAGGTTTAATCATTCAACATAAAAAAATCAAAACATTAAAAAGCTATGAATTTACAAGAAAGCATGAAACCACAACATCATATACAACATCACAACAAGAAAGTGAAAACAATCAAATTAAAATAAATAAATCAAAACGAGACATGAACAAGAAATCATGTAGTAATGAAGGAGAGAAGAAAATTGGAAAATAATAGAATATTTGAAGTTACAATTGCAGTGATGAACGACAGCGTGGAAAGACGAGGGCGGCGATGACAATGTGGAGGATGGTAGGTCATTTTTAAATTTTCATTCTCTTTGCGCGTGAAATAAAGGAGTGTGAAGAGAGAATTTTTTCTCTTTCCGAATTCCTTATGACTTTTCTATTTCCAATTTATTTTCTTATTTCTTCAGTAACTGAAACGACGTCGTTTAGGTTGGGTTTTTTTTTATTAAAAAATTGACTGGTATAACCCAAAATTCACCAGCTTTCACCAGTAGCCTGCCCGAACCGTTCTACCCACCGATTCCCCGGTGTAATCGATCCGACGCTCGAGTCAAGCTGAGTTTTAAAAATATGGTCTTGAATCTAATAACCTCGCATTCTAATATCATATGTTAATCTTAAAATATTGATTTTACTGGCATATGCTCATATCATATTGTATCTGATATCGAAACATACTCAACATGTTGAATTTAAAATCATGAATGATAAGCTTTCGAATTTTCGAAGGATGTTTAAATTCAAGGTTATGAGATTCCATCATGACTCATTTTCAACATGGATGAGTCACGACAAAGAGAGATAATGACAAAAGGAATAGGAAAAAAATGGTGAAAACAGAGAGTCAGAGACAAATAAAAAACACGTGATAGAAATAAGATTGAAGGGAAACCAAATTACAAGAAAAAGTTGGAAACAAGATTGATGGAAAACCAAAAAACAAGAGAAAATAAAGACAAGATTGAAGGAAAACCAAAAAACAAGAAAGACCTAACGTGAGAACAAATCTATACATGAAGAAAACCATCTTTAGGAAGGATAAATTGTGAAAACAAAATTAAGCCACAAAAAATAAACATAAAAGATAGGAAACAACTTAAACAAAGAAAGAAGATAAATACCGAGAGATCCTTGGAGCCTTCAAGTGTTCAATATACGATTAGTGTTGTAATATTTTTTTGAGTTATCAAGGGTTAAAAGAGCTTATTTTAATCTTCTTTACTAAAATACACGATTGTAAAAAATATATAAGTTAAACGCAATAGAAAATCGGATGAATGATCCATCTTTCTGCTAGTTTTTATTTTTAAAGAGGGTTCTGCTAGTTGTATATAATCCATAACTAGTTACTAATATAATAAAATAATATCTATAAAATATCCTCGATAGGACTCTTAATCTTATTAATCCGGTAAACTTCATGGTCAACTTTCTATTAAATAACAAGAAAAAACAATACGTTAGGACATAAATAAGTATAAGAAAACAATTTATACTCATATCTTTTAATCCATTAATTTAACTGATTTACATAAAAAATAAAATATTATTTAATAGAAACACAAAATGTTATCGGACTTTGTCATCGTAACCAACAAAGCCCAAACCCGATTGTAGTAAAATCCCGGATCCGGGTCTATCCACACGGGCCACCCGGTCCATATTTGTCTTTGGTTGTAGTAATCACTAATCAGGGTTTTTCGATTCTGTTTCAAACACGCACGCTCAAACCCTTTCTTTCTTCTTCGTTTTCATCTCTTCATCATCATCGGCGATGGGTAAGAAAAACAAAGCGATGAAGGAAAACAGCGACGGCACTGTTAAACAATGTCCCTTAACACTCTTTGTTTCTAATTTACCCTATTCCTTCACTAACTCTCAGGTACTCTTTTTTTTCTTCTTTTCATTCACTCTTTTCCATTTTTTTATTATTTATTTTTCATTGTTTTGTTTATGCTAATTTGTTGCTAAATTTGTTCAGCTTGAACAAACTTTCAGTGAAGTTGGACCTGTTAGACGTTGTTTCATGGTTACACAAAAGGGTAACTTACTAACTAACTAAGGATTAGTTGATTAATTAATTAACATTTTAAGCAGAATTAATAAAAAAAAGAGTTTATTTTTTTCCTAACACTATGGTTAATTGTTTTCAGGGTCTACACAACATCGTGGTTTCGGTTATGTTCAATTGTAAGTTCAGTTCAACTCACTTGTGTTTGTTTTACTTGTGCCATTTTAATGTTGTTTTGTTGCTTATGTCTGTGTATGAATTGAACTGTAGCTAAGTATGTATATAAACGAATCAGTGTTGTTAAATAGCGTCTACAGCGTAGCAGAATTTCAACAAATCACTATTGTTCTATGCTATGCTATTTAATATAAAATACTGTCTAGTAACAACTATGGCAACACTATAATTTTCCGCTGTTGTACAAGGGTCTTAATAATTAGAAATAGATATTTTTGTAGTAGTAAGGCAGTCAACGACCAAGCACAGACGTAAACACCAGACACAACACAGACACCAATAATAATTTAAGAAAATGACATAATTCAGTGTAATTATAGGTGTTGTGTTGGCGTCGGACATCGACGCGTGTTAGACACCGGGACACACCTAATCCGAGTGTTTAATCCCTAATTGATAATAATTGAAACAAGAATGTACAACTGAGTAAGTAAAGTAGCGGAATTTGAACAAATCGCTATTTTTATGTGATATGTTATTTAGTGCAAAATGTTTTCGAACAGTAGTTATATCGGCGTTGTAGCATTGTTTTGTAGTGGAATTTGAATAAACAACTATATTTTGCGATATGCGATTGATAAGACCAGAATGAATAATACTCACCAGAACCCCGTCTCTGTAAGTGAAAAAGAGTTTGCCATTTTTGGTAAGTGCAATTTGAGTGTATTGTCTGGACGTTTAAAAATTGAAGAAATATTACTAAATATGCTACCGTTGGTTCACAAAGCTTACTTAAGCGGAGAATATTGATGTCATGAGGACTGAGGAGGGATACAGTTTTTGAACTTTATTATAGGCTTATCAGTTTTATAGTGCTTCCTTCAATAGTATCCGGGTAGTCTTTTTATGTTCACTCTGCGAGTCTGTGTGTTGTGGTAATTCACGGTAAACTAATCCGTAACCACACAATATGTTGATGTCATAATATTATTAGAATCGATTCTCCTTATAGTTGATGTCATAATACTAAACTCTGCGAGTCTGTGTGTTGTGGTAATTCGCGGTAAACTAATCCGTAACCACATAATATTCTTTTGTGTAATTCCGTTTTACATATATTATTAGAATTGTATAATTTGTAGCATGACTTTTCTGATTTGTTAATTAATTGATGTCATATTCAGTGCTGTTGAGAATGACGCTAACCAAGCCATTGAGCTGAAGAACGGTTCATTGGTTGGTGACCGGAAAATTATAGTGAAGCACGCAATCCCCCGTCCTCCTCGTGAAAATCGAAGATCAAAACCGGATCAAGGTTGATTGATGCTACCAATTCTGTTTCAGATAGAGATGTTATATATACTTTCCGAATGATGTACAGATGATTTGATCTTATCATTGTTCCTCCCTTGTTTTATTTTCTCACTCTTTCTTTTATGACGCAATAGAGGGCAATGAAGGCGATCTCACAGAATCAAAAAATGATGATAAAGACAGCGGATTATCTGGAGCAGAGAAGCCTGTTTCAGTTCCAAAAAAACCAAAGGAAGAAGGTTGTGATTGTGTTTACGTGCGTTTGATTAGCTTTACTTGTTGCTCATTTATATATTTATTGCTTTTTCCTGATATTATATTTCATTCCTTTTAGAAGTGAAAGTTTTGGATAAACCAAAAAACTCAAGGAAGCCTGTGGAAATAAAAAAAGCAGCTCTTTGTAATGATGCAGCAGATGAGGGGGGTGGCTCAGAAAAACAGAAGTATTTACTCTTCTCCCTTTTCTTAGTAGTACTTCAGCCATGAAAGATGTTTTTTTATTTTATTTTTAATGTTTGGGATTAAGAGATAATGGGATGATCTGATCCTTTCATTATGGATGTATCTTTTTGTATGATGAATGTATATCTTATTTCTAAAAAGCCATTCCTTGCTTTATGTTTTTTTCTTTTGGCAGGGTTGCTAGAACTGTTATATTTGGTGGTCTCTTGAATTCTGCTATGGCTGAAGATGTTCACCGCCAAGCCAGAGAAATCGGCACTGTGTGTTCTATTAAGCATCCCCTTTCAAGGAATGATCTTCAGCAGCATGGTAACTGCTGATTTTATCTTTTCAAATTACAGAGAAGATAGGTTTTATGTATAATTGTTATCGGTGTGATGTGTCATGTTATATTAGAAAATATTTAAAAAATATATTCTTTTTGCTTGTTTAATAACTATGATGGGCTGTATTCCTGTTCTTTTCAGTTCATATTTTCCCATTGTTTTGCGCTTCGTGTTGAATCTCATGCTTAGTGTATGAAGCAGTTTCTAATATAGATTTGCTTCTGTCTTGTGCTGTTCTATGTGCTCTGGAAGCTGTCAATCTTATTGTTAATTTTCTTTTTAATGCTAAGCCTTTTTATTTTATAATTAAACATCTAGTTGTATTGTATCCCATATGATCAAATGTTGAGTATGCTGATAAGGACATTGAAGTTTGTTCTTTCACTAAAATTTCTGATGAGATAGTTTTCCAGTTAGGATGCAAATCAAGAAGATTGAATCATGCATTATATTTATAAAGATTCTTTATACTGCTTAGGATAGTAAGGTAATTGTGGTATTTTTCCCAGGCCTGCTGCAAGAAGGCTGTACTTTCAATGCTTCAGCTGTACTATATACAAGTGTAAAATCAGCTCGTGCTTCTGTTGCAACATTGCATAAAAAAGAGATAGGAGGGGGAACTGTTTGGGCACGCCAACTTGGTGGGGAGGTAAAGTGCTTGTCATAGAACACATCAGAGGATAATATCATCATGCACCATATAGTATCTTTTATATAGAGTGATAACTGCTAGCTGATTAGGAGAGTTTGTACTGATATATATTAATAAAATGAATAATTTTGCTTTGTATTTTGATAAAAAAATCATTTTAGCTTTCTCATAAAATTTTAATGTGTTAATATTCTTCCAAAATTCAAATACAAAAAATCTTAATAACTACTGGTTTATTTCTGCTACTTCTGATCACGAAAATATGCATTGTCTTAAAAAATAGGGAGTAATTTGTGATATGTGATGCGTCTAGAGCCTTGAAAGGGTTTTCTTTGTGGTGCTGTCCTAACTTCCCATGTTTGTAGATTAAGATATTCTTTAAATTGTTTTTATTTCATTTCCTTGTATCTGAGGCTGGTATGCGACAATCAGCTCTTTAAAGTAGTAGTTTTGTTTATCTGCCCTTTTCAACATTTCTATCAACTATGTTTATCCTATAATTTGAATTTCGTAAATTTGTTTCTAACAATGATTTCATTTTGTTCATGCTTTTCACGTATTTTTTGTATTGGTTTTTAATTTGGTCATAGGTAGAATGAACTTTTCCCTGTTTAATGGATATTACTCCCTCCGTTCCTTTTTAATTGTCGCTTTTAGAGAAAAAATTTGTTCCTATTTAATTGTCACTTTCAAAGTTCAATGCAACATTAAATGTTGTTTATCAATATTACCCTTAGATATTTATTGCGGAGAGAGAAACATATAAAATGAAATATTAAATTAATAAGGTCATTATAGTAAAAGTAAAAACAATTATATCAAAAGTAGTAACATTTATTGAATGTCTTGGTTTGTGTAAAATGTCAAAAAGTGACAATTA
>Ga0228711_1011997_pt1 | contig 10783 bp, 6 predicted proteins | sample MedpolnodulmetaG_2_FD_177996 | JGI IMG/M metagenome (GOLD analysis project Ga0228711, IMG submission 177996) | Root nodule microbial communities from Medicago polymorpha collected in Santa Monica, California, United States - brown nodules | ecosystem: Host-associated > Plants > Roots > Nodule...
AAGCAGATTCATCAAGACATCAATTCCAAAACAATAATTAATAAAAAGATTGATTCTCAATAAGCTCCTTATCCAAACTTTCCATTACCATAAAATTAACTACCTTTCCCCTATTGCATAAGCAACTACGTCCGGGACAAGACACCTATAGTTCTCTATTCAAGACTAGATTGGCGGACATATATTAGCAGGATATACGGAGGGTTACTCCTTCACATACGCAGACACACACACAATTGACAAACGAGTAGTACTAAACAATTCAAGAGACGATATTCACGAGTCACGTTCATTCATTACCTTTCCTGTTATCATTTCATACAAGAGAGCACCAACACTCCACCAATCCGCATCCTTGTTATGTCCTTTACCCAGAAGGATTTCCGGAGCCATATATTCAGTAGTCCCACACATTGAGTTAGATCTCTCAGATTCCTCAATCTCTTTCGACATTCCAAAATCAGTTAACATCACCTACACATTTAACAAACAAACATAAGATCAGATTTTTCACCCGATTACCAATAACATTAAACATAATAAATCAAAGGAAATAATTGATATTGTTTACATGGCCATGAGAATCCATGAGTATGTTTTCGGGTTTAAGATCTCGATGCACGATGCCTTTACTGTGAAGATGTGAAACAGCGGATACAATCTCAGCAGTGTAAATCCTTGCCTCATCCTCACTACCCAATGAAAATTAAAATTAAAAAACTTTAATGTGAATTCTAAGAGTATTAAACAAACATTATGAATATGATTAGTAAGAAAACATACCTAAAAATGCCTTGTCGACATAAATGAAAAAAAAGATGGCCACCATTTATAAAGTCCAAAATCAAATATAATTTAGATTTAGTCTGGAAATAAACATAAAGTAAGTTAATTATATATAAAATTGAGAGAATAATTAAAGAGAAAGAGAAAGAGAAAGAGAAAGAGACTTGGAAAGAGTAGCGAAGAGGAACAATGAAAGGATGAAGAACTTTAGTAAGAATATCTCTTTCAGCTTTCATATAATCAACATGATTTTTCTTAATGATGTTGTCTTTTCTCATAACCTTCATCGCGAATATTCCGTTACCGTTTGAAGAACCTGAATCTGCAGTTTTTTTCCTGACCATGAAGACTTTGCCAAAGGCACCTTGTCCTACAACTCTGAGAATTTGGAAATCTGCGGGACCGAATTTGTATTGAAGGGGTTGTTGAATTTCATTTTCTTCTTCTTCTTCGTCGCTGTTGGAAGTGAGTTCGTCGAGGAAGAAGAGGGAGTTGTTGTCGGAGGGTGGAGGAGGGAAGCGAGGGGAGGGACCGACGAAGGAGTGGGACCTACTGTGTATAACTTGTGGGCTGGTGGAAGGAGATGGGTTGGAATCATTGAAGGGACGAGAAGAAGATGAAGATGATGAAATTGGTGGAATGGTGAGGTTGGTGAGATTGGAGGAAGCCATTGCAGACAGAATGTATGGTTTCTTCTTCTGATTGGTTATGTGTTCGAGGGAATGCCAAATTATGCAATAATTGATTATTCACATGCTTAACTTAATTGCATAATTCCAAGATAGGTTTCCAGAATTATTATAATATTTTATGTTAATTGTCATGTTGGTAAAAACAAATTCATGTAAGATTCGAGATTCAAACCCCATACACCACCAAAAAACATTGTCATCTTAGTTTCTTCTTTGTCAATATTCGAATTTTAATTTTAACTCTTCAACTCCTTAAATCTCTTACTCAATCAATTGAATTATTAATTCCTTAATGTATCTTTTACATCAATTAAGCTCAAGTTTTATTCATCACATTCATAATTAAAATTTAACATTGTTGGGAAGTGGGGTTGGAGATTGTTGGTAGATCGGGGAGGGTTGTGGTATAAAGTATTAGGGACAAAATATGGGATGGAGGGGAGGGACGAAGGCGTCGGTGTGGTGGAAGGATATGTGTGGCATTGGTGTGGGGTGGTGATTTCAGCTTGTTTAAGGAAGTGGTGGAGCAGTTACTTGATCACATTAAACTTTATTCCTTGTGGTGGTTGAAGGCTCACAATCCCCCCCAAAAAAAAAATTTAAAAGTTCAATAGTTTTACTTAAATGCTTTTTTTTATTAAGTTTACGTATTCAAATATATTTTTATTAATTATTTTCTTTTACTAATATTATTTTCCAAAGTTCACATGGAGATGTTGACAGTGGGCCACATAAAGTCCAATAGTCTGGTCGAATCTCGCCCAATTTTTAATGAAAATTGCTCTTTAGACATCTGTTCTAGTTGCTCAAAAATCCAACTACCGTTGGTTATACGGCAATTAAGTGTCGTTCGATACTTTTTAAACTGGTCTAATTATTTTTTAAATTGTTTTGATCGATTTAAAAAGTTCTCCAACATTAGCTAGTTATCATTAGGTATTTTCGTCAGTTTAAGTTGTATGTGAGAAACCACCAGTGTATAAAGAGCAATTTTCATTTTTAATCAACGCTAACTGGACTGGGCCAGAAAGCTTGATTGTTATTCAGTTTTCTTTAGCCCAACGTAGATTAAAAATTAAAATTTATGGAAAGTTGCTCAATAGACACCTCAATTTTGCTCCTAATCCATTATTTTTGTGTAATTTTCGACCAGGTTGTAACTCTCAATCAACTTTTTTTCTTCATATAAGTGAGTAATTTTAAAAGGCCTGTTGAACAACCATCAAATATGTGTCGACTCATTCTTGAGATGTTTGGAACGCTTATTGGAATTCGTCTTTTTGCACAAGTACTCAATGTTTGGCAAGAGTTTATTAAAAGTAATTTATAATAGTTCTTTTTTTGAAAGGAATGTTTTTGTAATAGTTTTTAGAACTTACAATATATCCGCAGCCCGTGAAAGAGCTTGTTTTCATATGGTCTCTAGAATAATTTATAAAAAAAAAACAGTTTATATATAGCTTTCATACGATTTCCTAGTATATAATAAAACTATAAAAACAGTTTGATTTCCTCGTATATAAAACTAGAAAAACAGTTTATATTAAAATAGTTTTATTTATAAGTAGTAATAAAATAAAGACAAGTAGTTTCAAAAAAATAAAATAAAATAAAGACAAGTAATTAAATTGATTATCAAAAGCAGTTCCTAAATAATGAGTATGAGATAATAGTCTTGCAATTTTGGGTTTTGACTTGGGTTGATAACTGTGCTCCTCAAACTCAAGTATTATCTATTGTTCCAAATCCCATTATCATAACCACCCCTAATCCAAATCTAGATCCAAGAAAGGTGATTGATTTTCAGGCACCTAAAACACCCTCCATCGATAATTTATTAATGTTGAATGGTAGCTAACTATCGATGATATTTTACTATCGTATTTAAGTTAGATGTATGTGAGCAATTGCTAGATATCTAATTGACATCTCCACCATCAATTTGAGACCATATATCATTAATAATTCATCTTCACCATTGATTTCAGATTGAGCAATCAAAATCAATCATTAGTGCGTCTAATCCAAATCCTCCAAATAATCCCGAAGACCCTAGCCAACTATACGGGCATCTATATATTCCTGTATTATATGATCGATCATTAGTTTCTACACTCCTATACGTAAGTTTTCTAATTTAATTTAGTTTAGTTTTTGCACCGTATCATACCCTCATAGTCGTACGTGTATATATCAACGTCGGCAAACCAATTATTAAGGACGGGTGTGTTAGTGCACCTTAAAAATTGATAACTAAAACAATTAATATAAGATTCTATCTTTTAATTATATGAGCACTATATTCTTTGCAAAAGAATCTTCATTTAGCTCAATGAGCAAGGTATCCCTCCACTAAAGGAACTCAATTAATAATAAATAAAATAAATTATATTATTTACCAATTCTCATTTCTACACACATATCCTATATCTTATGCTTATAAATACTCCTTGCTCCCCTTTTATATATGTTGCACCCAATAACCAACAACAACATGGACTATAGCATAGGAAAGTCCAAGAATGAGGAATCTCTTTGTGAGAAATCAATGAAGGTTGTAGTAAATGTCATAAGGTTATCCTCTTTCTCTATTGCACAAAGGACTCTTGGAGTTGGAGCTTCTACTACTAGAAAACCAAGGAAGGATAAGGATCTTTCATATTCTGATTTTTCTGATAAGGAACCTAAGAAAGAAAAATTGGTTTCTGACAAGCAATTCCCAGCAAGCAGTAGAAGGTCACAACAGCCGCAGAGCCGCGCAAACCCTACATATGTTATCAAGTCAGTTGGAAGCAACCGATCAACTGAGTATTTGATTCATAAAGAGAGACTTCATGATGTTAATCCAAATAAAGAGCTTTGTGTTGATGGTTTGGCTTCTGATTATATTAGTAAGATACGTAACAAGCTCGGACGCAGTTTATAAGCGACGCTGAAGCCTTCTCTTATCTATTTTAAATAAAATTATCTTCTTAATAACATGTGTTAGTATTTCACACATGTTTTCTGCTTTTTTTTTTCTTTCTTTCAGAACGATGCGTGCAATATTGTACGAGATCTTTACTAGTGGATCACTATTTGTTTTCATAAATTTTATGTACTATATATGCATGTGAAATACTAGTTGTTTTGGTTTTCATGAATAGCTGCAGTAAGCATAGTTTATGACTTGGTTCATGCTAAAAAAATGTGATAGTTAATATGGTTGTGTCTTATGAGACCTAATTGAACGTTTTCCTTGATGCTTTATTTAATAGTCCTTGCTGAATAGATAAGTATTAATGTTAGACTAACCCACTTGGGTTGGCCTAGTGGAATTGGCTTGGGATGTGGGAGTGTGCTCCTCCTTAATGTCTCAAGTTCAATTCTCTCCGGTGTCAATTTAGCTGGGCTAGTTTAGCTTCTTCAAAAAAAAAAGTATTAATGTTAGACTATTATATGGGTGATGCTTTTCAACATGTGGGGTTTGTATGAATTAAAATAAAATGATATCATTTGGCATAGAGACTAAATGTTCTATGGAAATAGTTTCTTTAGCCATTGGTTCTTTAGGCTCATGGCTGAATAGATATTTGTTCTTTGGAAAAAAATGAAGAAAACATGGATAGCATAATAAAATCAATGATAGTGTTTGAACGTTGCAAATTTGCAATCTTAATTGTGGTCCAATTTACATATGCGGATATAAAGATATAAAGTGAAAGAAATCGTGAACAAGTGGTTCAAGAATATGGTTGTTAAGCATCTTCATCCAAAGGTACCCCAAGTACCCAACATTAATTGAAGCATCTAGTTTTTAATTAAATATATTTTTATATTTCAATAGATGAGAAATTAAGACATCCAGAGTTAGATCATTATGCAGGAAAAAAAATGTCACAATACTCTGTATCAGCAATTCATTAATTTTAGGTCTAGTTCGGAGGATGCATGTATGTGACCTAAAGATGTGGACCACGGGTAGCATTTGGGCGACATTGTCGTTGGTGACATTGTGACATTGGCCAACCACAATGCCACAAGTGTCTTTCTTCTTTCTCTTTCATAGTATTTTTTTGTTTCTTTGTACACGTGTGACATTGTGGTTGGCCAATGTCACCAATGTCACCAACTATAATGTCACCCAAGTATTATCCGTGGACCACCATAGTAGATGGTTCATCACAATAGAGTCCATTTTTATAATTTTATTTAGATGTGGTCCACTGTTGAATGGAATATCTTTCAGCAGATTGAAAGAAGAAAACAACATGCACCTGACAGGATCTTCCTCTATGGAGGAGGCAATGTGGAGTTGTGAAGGAAACAAGAATGTGTTGAATTGTAATTGAAAACTCTTGTATATAAATTAGTTAGAACTAATGTGTAACTACCTTTTTCCTATTTCTTAGCTAGTTAGTTAAGGCTATAACCATTACTTGTGGTGCAAGTAAGCCACCAACTACTTGTATATATACTTCCTTTATGTGAATAAACAAGTTAAGCCTTTTTCCTCATATTTCAATCCTCTTCAATATTCTCTCTTTTCACAATTCTTCCTTGTTTTCACAAAGCCAAAATTAATTTGTTCACAAACAGAATGGGGTTTAGCGAGCTTTGGAGAAATTGGATGCACTCCTACATCTTGGGAATGTAACCCCCTAATTTCCTTCCAAAAATTCCGTCATAATTTAACTTTTGTCATATAGTGGTGATGTTCGATGTTGAATTTGGTTTGGTCTATCAACAATATAGTTGTAAATCTGTCTGTAATTTGCTTTCAAATGACATAAAGAACATCTTATTTGAAAAAGTATAACTTAAGATGTGATATTTTCTTTTTGAACATTGTTAAAAATATTGCATTGTTTGCTCTTGCATATGACTTATCCAATTAATGTCTATCTTTGTCAAGAAATATTAAAATTAAGTTTCGATGTGTCTTCATGAGACTTGCAGCCACCATTTCAAATGACATTTGTTTCATTTTAAAGAACATTGACAAGTCAAAATATGACATAATCTTTGCATTGTCTTCGATGGCTTTGTATAATCTTTCATTATTAGATTATTAAATCTTATCACATTTCATTCAATTTAATAGTGAGACTTATTAATCCAATGATAAAAACAACTTTGTGCATGGTGCAAGACATATAACCCTTGTGTGCCGTAGATTTGACCTGTGTTCAATATAACTTTTTATAACATCTTTAATCTTACTCCAAGTCAATTTTTATATACAAAAATAAATTAGTTACAAATCGAGCTAGCTCATGAACATAACAATTCATAGATAAAGTTCAACTCATTTATTTGAAGTACTAGATTGTAGCTCAAGTTTTACTCTGATTAATGAATCATGAAGCAAAGTTCAATGAAGTAATTATCGAATCGAGTGTCGAACAATTTTAAATTGTTTCAATTTATTTATTGTCAACCCTACTCAACTACAATTCACACAATATCTCTTCCCTCAAAAAAAAAAAAAATTCACACAATATCTCTGATAGACACATAAATTAACAAAATGGAGATTATCTTTTTTTTTAAAGATATGTTTGGATGAAGTATTTCACATGGATGAGAGGGAAGGGCTTTTTTTTATTTTCAAAAGTATGGAAACTATGAAATGTTTTAAAAAATGATTTAAGTTTGATTAAAATGTTACAAGATCATCTATCTTGTAATTCTTTCAATTTTTTAAAATCTAAATCCTATATATCAATGTATAGATTTACTCCTTCGAAACTCTCCCCTCCAAAGTCTTTCAATATCCAAACATACCGTAGAGGAAGAAAGAACTTGGTTATTATGCTTTTGGTCATTGGTGTATAAAACACGTATTTTAAAATTGGTGACAATGATATTATTATTTTTGACACAAGAAAAATTACGCTATAATATAATTGGCATCTTCACTACAATATAAACACATGAAGGAAAAGGTACAGAAGACCTTATGCTGTATTTTCTTTCTTGATTTGTATAGCACTGAATTCAATTATATCATATGAAGACAAGTACTAAGTATTAGAGATATATTGAAATATGAAAGTGTGTTCCTTTACACGTAGAGTCTATGATCAATATTCTGTATGTACAATTAGTCTTCAACACTGTCAAAAAAAAATAAAAAATTAGTCTTCAATTCTCCTTTGAAGAAAAAACAAGTCTTCAATTCAAACTAAGGGTTGATGCTAACGACAAAAAAATTATGCAACACATTAATCAAATAATTAACGATTCCATGTGTAGCTCGTGCCTAATTAAAAGGTTATCTTCAAAACGAATGTTGGGTTCTCTTTCTCTAGACTTTTTTCCTATGGAATTTATGCGTTTCAAAACAATTGCTTTTGCTAATTAAACGGGAATCAAAGTTTATAATACGTGTGAAACAAATCTTCCACACAATCCCCACCAAAAATATATGAACAAAGCATTACATCAGTATATGATGGTAGCTCATGATCATATCATTTCCTCATAATAGTATTTGAAGCATTCTGCCATATTTGTGCTCTACATGTGTAATTGATTCTTGAGTCACAAAAAGAATTGATGTGTAACTGATTCTTCCATCTCAAACTTCCACATGTATTGAGAAAATTGGGAGAATTTTATGTTTCAATTTGGAAGGCTACTTTTTCTTCTTTTTTTTGATAAAAGGAAGGCCTTTTAAGATTGAGGTTCAATAATTTTTTTATCTATAACAATATATAAAGGGATTAAAGTTAAAATATTGTTTGAAAATAATTATTGTTTTCGGGACAAAGTTTGGGTAGAATTATATACTTAAACTCGTAGCCCATACAAATCAGACATAATTAAGTGAATTTCTTGCGTGTCCTAATTTTTTGAATTCCGAAAGCTAAAACATGGATGATTCTAAACGTTTTTTACACAATCAGAATCTAAAATACGAAATGCAATATGATGTTCGAGAATTATGGAGGGTATTATAAGAAATCTCCCATAATTAATGGGCCTTGTATGTAACTTTAGAATTATCAGGAATTTGTAGGGGTAAAGGTATGATTGTAGGGGTGTAGGGTAAAATCTTGGAATTCTGCTCTTTACCCAACATAAATTGCTTGCTCCCAACTGAAAAGATCATATTGCCCCTGCGTGAGTTAACTTACGCTGCGTGAGTTAACTCACGTTAATGTTAAAGTTGAGTGACTTACTCAATACACAACTTTTATTCGAATTAACTTTATTCAAATTTATTTATTCAATACGCAATTTTTATTCGAATTCACGTTGAGTTTAATTAGTCTTTATTCGAATTTATTTAATACGCAACTTTAATTGAATTTATTTAATACACAATTTTATTCAAAACGCAACTTTATTCAAATTTATTCAAGACATTACATTTAAAAGGAATGTAGAAAGAGATCGAACTTTATTACAAGTCATTACATTTAATTATCTCCTTCGTCGCTTAAGTCAATTGGGTTGTCCTTGATAGTCCCTGGGGCACATGCTTTTGGTTGAGGACCAAAATAACAAGTCCTTCCGCTCCTCCTCAATCTGGAATGATTGTACACCGACACCTTCAAATTGTTTTTTTAAGGAACCATCACATTCGACTCTATGCCATGTCATAGTCGATTTTGCTTTCTTCTTATCATTCTCATTTTTCAACTGAACATCACCTTGATTCTGAGACATATCTACAGAATGCAAATATCGGAGAAGGAAGAGGAGGAGAGAGTGAGGAGGAGAGAATCTGAGAAATGGTGAAGGTTGGAAGAGTGTTTATAGGGGAAATGCAAGTCTAGGTTGTATCTAACCATTATGGTGGGTCAAAAACGTGTAAAAAAACGTGGTAAACCATCTGACCACTGTCCAAACCGTCCAAAAAACGTGACAAATATGGTGCAGAAAGGTGCGTGAGTTAACTCACGCCACCAGCCAAAGATCTTCAGATTATTGAGCAGAATTCAAAATCTTCGGATTATTGAGCTCACACTTATCCTAATCTGCCGTGGGCTAGCCTGTATAAACTTTGAAAATTGTTGTTCTGACTTTGAAACTTTCCTAATGACACATGGAAATTTCAAAAAAGCCCTCAGCGGTTGTTAACTGCCGCTGCGTACTTGGTTCAATTTCCAGCAGCTTTCTCCTTCCCTTTTTCCCCACATTTGAACATGTTTTATACATCATAAACAAAATTTTTCACTCTTTTTCATCCAATTGCAAATTCATGAATATAAAATGTACGAAATTATATTTGACATGATAAAAATAAAGTGCAAGAAATAATGTAAAACGTACAAAAGTGTCATAGAAATACGAAACGGTACGAAACATGTCATAATAATACATCATCATCATCATAGTCAAAATGTACCCAAAAAAAGCCTAATCAGAATCAACTCTGCTGCCTACGATGCCTCTGCCCCCTACGCTACCTGGCAATCTGATACGTAAGGGCAAGGCGACCAATACTTCCAATCCGCATCATCTCCTGCACCAGCTCCTCTCTAGTCATCTCGCTGCTCTTGGCCACAACATCATCAGCTATCTGCACAACATCCCTGATGATCGTCAGTGTGTCAGGCAGCTCTCTGCATGCTCCTCCTCTATAATCTGCTCCACGTTCGCTGGCCTGGAAGGAGATCCTTCATCAGGTGGGAGAATACGAGGGTGGGAGACTTTGGCATACCAAGCCATGTAGCCAGGCTCATGATGCCATGCTCTCTGACACCTATGTACCCAATCAGGTTAGAACCACGCAGCGGGGTCTATTAACACAGTAGCCAACATCTCCGTCGGCATCTCAGCGACATCTGATGGATGTCTGGGAACGTCCTGTACAAAGTCAAACTGCCTCTTTACCCACTCAAGCAAATGACGGTACACCCTCTCCTTCCCGCACATCAGCCATCCCGAGTAAGTGCACATAAGCTGAAAAGAGCGCACTTCTCTGTGATCATGATAAGTAAAAAACCTCACATCTTCCACCTCTAAGCGGTAATGGTGCACAACTGTATGCCCTCTGGTAGTATGCCATCTCCCCGCACATGGTCTCTCCGGCTTCCACTTCGTGTTAGACTTCCTTGGGTACGGACCTGGCAAATGCTCCAAAATCCATCCCTGCAACAAATAAATAATACACAAAAAAATATCCGAGTTATACATAAAATAAATATAATACATTATAAAAACTTCACAAAAATATTTAAATAACATCCTAAATAAATGTAGTCGAACTTAGGAAAAAAATAATCTAACATGATGATAAAAATTATAAAATAAATTCATAAATAAATGAAGATAAATATTAAATTATTACCATAAGAAGGGTCACACAACCA
>Ga0228711_1011999_pt1 | contig 10782 bp, 5 predicted proteins | sample MedpolnodulmetaG_2_FD_177996 | JGI IMG/M metagenome (GOLD analysis project Ga0228711, IMG submission 177996) | Root nodule microbial communities from Medicago polymorpha collected in Santa Monica, California, United States - brown nodules | ecosystem: Host-associated > Plants > Roots > Nodule...
ACATTAGGGTTTCAAATTTATATATTTGGGGAAGAAAGACCCGTTAAAGAGAAAGAGCCGTTGGGAATTTTCTGAAAATCAATCAATTTGGTCCTTGGCAATTTTCTGAAAATCCATCAATTTGGTCTTTGGAAATTTTCTGTAAATCAATCAATATAAATCAATCAATTTGGTCCCTGCTTACGTGGCATCTGACGTGTTAAGCCTTGTAAGAGGTTAACGGTACACGTCACCTCCGTTAACAGACCAACTTAAAGGAGGGACCATTTTGATGGACGTTTGTAAAATTCAGGGACTAAATAGCTATTTCGCAAAATTCAGGGACGAATTTGACCGATGCGTTAAAATTCAAGGACGAAATTGAGGTATTAGTCCATGAAAAAACTTATATAATCCATAACAAAGTTCTTGGATACCATACCCCAATATTCTTTTTCTTGTTAATTTGTCGTCACATATCTATCTTTATTTTTTGTTTACACATGAGAGATAGATATAAGTGATACTCCCTCCGTATCTAAATAAAATATCAATGTATAATTTATTATTTTTTCACTAATATGTATTTATTTATAGAAGTTCACTTCTCTTAATCACACCACTAATTATAGTTAATAAAGGTAATTTAGTAAATAATACTAATTTTATCATTCAACTAATTATTTGCTTAAAAATCGTGCACAATTCAAAAGCGACAATTAATCTGAGACAAAATAATCACATTAGTTAGATCATCTACAATAAAAAAGGTCATGCCATTTAAGACTTGGTTCCTAAAAGGTACTCGATACTCCCATTGTGGAGCAAAATAAATTAGTACCTACTAGGGAGAGATGTTTTGTGAAGCACTTTCTCTTTTGGCGAGAATCACATTTTTTAAATTAAAATATTAAAATGTAATGATATATAATTATTGATAAATGATCAATGGATACCGTTTAAGAAATTTGTGTGAGGGGCTGGATTGAAGGAATTAAATGTCAATTAAGTACCAAAAAATGGATCCTCCATTCATATATTTCAAATATGATCGATTATTTTCATTACATAATGTTAAATTTTTAAATATATTTTACCATTTATGTGTAATATTAATAAAAAAATTATATGTTGCATTTCATATTTTCAAAAACTGAACCAAATTAAACCGCACATATTCGGATCAAATCATATTTTTTTAGAATGGTTATCCAAACCAAACCAAATCATATATATTTTTATTTTAAATTGAATCATTTTTTACATGAAAACCAATCCAAAGTGCACCACAAACACCTCTACTTACAACAATATCACAACTAGTCTCATCACTCTTTGACATATGTCTAAGAGAAATGCTAACTAACACTCTTAGAACATTCGATAGAAAGTTTAAAATAAAAACTTTATCTTAGAATTTGTGTTTTCAACAGATCAAAACATCAAAAAATAACTTTTTTTATATAAAAATTATCAATTGTTTTAGTTTTTTAAATCTTAAAAAAATGTCCGTAATCAAAACCCTAGGTTTATCTCTCATATAAATGATGGATAGAGAAAAATAGTAAAGCCGGACTTTGTTCCTATCTAGACCGTCCACATTCATTCATCTTATATTCTTATGACATCACATCACATTTGTAACATAAAACCAAAACCTTAGGACAAATCAAATGTCATTGCTTTTGTCATCATTGTTCAAACACCACAACCTTCTTCTTCATCACTCTCTACTACATAAACCAACAACCCATTTGACCAAAATCATCACTTCAAAATCATTTTCTTCAACATCCTCAGAAATGGTGAAAGCTATTCGTGTTCATGAACTAGGTGGTCCACAGGTAAAAAACTATGATGATGTCTTGTTTATTTATTTTCTATTTGTCTTATGTTTTTTGTTCTCTCACGTGACTTTATTGACATGATCACGTGACATAGGTTATGAAATGGGAAGATGTTGAAATTGGTGAACCTAAAGAAGGAGAAGTTCGTGTGAAAAATAAAGCTATTGGTGTTAATTTTATTGATGTTTATTTTCGTAAAGGGGTTTATAATGCTCCTTCTTCACCTTTTACTCCAGGTTTAATCACTCTCTAGTTTATTGTGTTATTTGTTTTGTTGAATTTAGGAAAATTGTATGTTTATTGTTTGTGTTTTGAATGATTTGTTTATAGATTATTTGAGTTAGACCCTATTTGGAATTGTAGCTTATAACATAAGTGCTTATCATGATAAGCGCTTATGTATAAGCTATTCATAAGTTATCTTGGAGAGCTTATGAAAACAGCTTATGAACATAAGTTCCCTCAAACAGAACCCACTTAGGTTAGCCTGGTGGTATTGACTTGGGACCTGGGAGTGTGTTCCTCCTCAAGGTCTCAGGTTCGATTCTCCCCGGTGCTAATTTAAGTGGGCTAATTTAGCTTATTAAAAAAAAAAGTTCCCTCAAACAGTCCCACAAGTGCTTATGCCAGTAGATAAGCTCAAATAAGCCAATGTAAATATGCCGTTTAACATGTAGGACCCGTTTGGATTGACTTATTTTTTAGCTTATGAAAAAAAAACTTATGCAAATAAATAAGCTTTTATGTTAATTCATAAGTTCTTACGACGAAAGTTGTATCTTCATAAGCTGTTTTCTTTTCGTAAACTACCTTGACAAGTTTATGAAAAATACATAAAAGCTTATTTATTTGCATAAGCTAAAAAATAAGCCAATCCAAACGGGCCCATAGTATAAACACTTGTTTAAGTATTTGTGTGTGTTTCTATTGTGTTGGGCTATTCGCTTTGTCTTTGCTAATAAGAAAACTTTAATGAACGAGTCATCATTAGAGACAGAAATTTGGTCCCAGATTTGTGAAATAGCAAATTAGTTGTCGAATTTGAAGGTTCTAATCAATTTAATCCTCTGTAATCTAACAGCTCCAAAAATGCCGAGTTGGAGCATATTTCTTGAAATATGTATAGGGTTTCTGTTGATCTCTATTTTATGGTCTAGATTTATTACAATTGATTGATAGAATGACTAAGTTTATTGACGGTCCTCAATTTTAAGAACCCAAATTAAGATTCACTCAAACTTTAATCTTATTTCATCTTTGATTACAGTTTATACTTAAATACTAATAAGATGATCGTTGGTGGACATTCCTTCAATGTCACTCGTAAGTTTTCACAGCGGAAACTCCCAAAGTCAACTTTGTTATTAACTATTATTTTTCTCGAGTGTTTGTGTGTTCTTAGCATTTCAGTGCAATGTATCTCCATGCCAAGGTATCATGTATTGAGCGAGTTCTTTTCCTCGTTTGATGCGGCAGGTATGGAAGCTGTTGGCGTTGTGACCGCAGTGGGTTCTGGACCCACTGGTATACAGGTTGGAGATCTTGTAGGTTATGCCGGTCAACCAATGGGATCATATGCTGAAGAGCAGATTCTTCCTGCAAACAAAGTAGTTCCTATCCCTTCCTCCATTGATCCAGCTGTTGCAGCATCCATCTTGCTGAAAGGCATGACAGCACAATTTTTGCTCCGAAGTTGCTTCAAGGTTGGTTACTATAAATTAACTTTATTATCATATTTGAACGAAGCCTTTCTGCTTTAAACTTTGTTATAGAGTCTCACATTAGATGAAATATGATTTAAAAATGACCTCTCACCTTACAAACCGGTTTTGTAAGGATGCGTTAGGCTCAACTCAAATTTTAAGATGTATCAGAACCTATCTAAAAGTCGTTGGGCCATGCGCTATCAGGTCGCATTCTAAATGTTCGTAACGGGAGTCTCACATTTGATTTGATATAGCCTGAAAATGAGTTCACAAGTGAGAGGCATCCCACACCTTACAAGCTGAATTTGTAGGTTGAGTTATATACCAAACTTAATTTCTAAAAATTTTCGTTAGCATGCTAATCTAGATTGTTATTAGTATTTTTGTTATTCTTTTTGTTTTTCGGTTTGCAGGTTGAACCCGGTCACACAGTCCTTGTCCATGCTGCAGCTGGTGGAGTTGGATCCCTATTGTGCCAATGGGCTAATGCTCTTGGTGCAACTGTTATAGGAACTGTATCCAATAAAGAGAAAGCAGCTCAAGCAAAGGAGGATGGCTGCCATCATGTTATAATATATAAAGAAGAGGATTTTGTCGCCCGCGTCAATGAAATTACGTCAGGCAGTGGAGTTGAAGTTGTCTATGATTCTGTCGGAAAGGATACCTTTGAGGTAGTGTAACTATTCTATTCTATACTACACCTTAATAAAATTTCCAATTCAAATGATTGGTCACTTGAATGGAAAAGTTAAACTAATAAATTTAGTCTTGCTTGGAAGCATCTTGAAAAGTTGCTTCTTTGTCATTACTCATTCTTTGCCGACCCTCGTGATTTCGTTGTCAAACTGAACTGTTGTGTCTCACACATCAAATTCAGTTTGATAACCTTGTCCACAATTTGGTTATTTTTTATTTTTTTTATGGATATAATTTGGTTGTTTTCAGTTTGGTCAAGTGCAATTCACAGTTTGGTTCAGTTTTTCGAGAACCATGAACGGGCCTAGATTGGGGCCCAGAAGTTCAAGGATTATTGTCAGATTAATAATGTATTAGACACTTGGCAGCTTACTAGTAAAGATTCTGTGCTTTTTCACGAAATTGAGAAAGAAAAATGTGGGAATTAGAGATCTTAAGTGCTGTTGTATGTCATTATGGAAAAGACTATTCTTAAGTGTCATTAGGAAAAGATTTTTCTCACGATAGATAGACTTGAGTCTGGTTGGATTTGCTTATTTGAGCTTATGTACTGGCATAAGCATTTGTGAACTGTTTGAGAGAATTTATAAAAATAACTTATAACATGTTCGTAAGTTGTTTTCAACTTATTTTCATAGCTCTTCAGGATAGCTTATGAAAACAACTTATAACTTATGAAAACAGTTTGACTATATTCTATCTTTGTTATAGAAATAGTTTATACTAAGTGTTTATATAATAAGTACTTATTCTATGAGCTCTTAACTACTCTGTTTATCTACACCCCGAGCCATTGATGATATTCTATGATATGTACAGGGATCTTTGGCAAGCTTGAAGCTTAGAGGCCACATGGTCAGTTTCGGACAGTCATCTGGCTCGCCTGATCCAGTTCCATTGTCTTCCTTGGCTACAAAATCTCTGTTCTTGACAAGGCCTACCCTATTTCAATATGTCGTCACTCGCGACGAGCTCTTGAGGGCTGCTGGTGAGGTGTTTGCTAATGTTGCTTCTGGTGTCTTGAAAGTGAGAGTTAATCATACTTATCCATTGTCTGAGGCAGTAAAAGCACATGAAGACTTGGAGAATAGAAAGACCTCTGGATCTGTTGTGTTGATACCATAAGGTTATCAGTTGTATGTTGGTATTAAACATAAGACCTTGTTAGGTACCTATTGAAAGAAACTGTTTTATCTTTTTTTATTAATAAAAGGGACTATTTTTATTCAACATTAGTTTTTGTTTGTAAATAACTATCTGTTATTATGGTCAGATATTCAATAATTGAGAAGAATATCGTGGAACCAAAATCACCTAAAAAATGTGAGACCAAACAAAACAATATTTGTAGGACTATAAGGAAAATAGGCTGCAATATTTTGAAATTATTGTTTATAATTGTATGCTAGTTTGGCTTTGGGCGACACTTCATGTTGATCATAAACTGTGTTGCACTTGCATGATAGCTAACATTGTGAAACACTATAATCGGAATTTGTTAATACTTTGGGAGTGTGATGTTATTTGGACATCAAAAAGTTAACATTGCATCCAACACCGGATAAAAATACTCCTCTTATAACTTTTAACTGTAAGAGAGACAATAGAAAACGACATTGAATCCAAATTGCATACAAATACGGAGTTGGACATCATTTGTTTGACAACATTTTGTCCACCTAACATATTTCTTATACTTTTGCACATGAGAGGCGTTTGAATGGCACCTCTAGAGATTCTTTCTTTTCCTGGGAGGATCCCAAAGAATCAAACTCTTTTAGTTGTTGAATTTCTCTTTAATTGATCAATTTGAAAATGTGCATATCGTATCTACATTAGTTGTTTTTTTTACTCAAAGTATCTATATTAGTTAGAATAAAGTCTTTTGATAATGTGCAAATAAAACAAGAGCTTCTCATGCATGTAAGTCACTGGTGAGAAAGAGCTCATACTTAAAAGAAAGAGTATCTATTATTAACAATTTGGCACTTGATTTACCATGAAAGCTAGCTCATTTTTTATACATAAACAAATGCATAACAGCATGTTATTTTGTTAATATAATAATCAGTAAAAAAAATAATGATAATAGTTTAAAAAAAGGATGTATCAGCTGGATATCAAAAATTATCCACATGAAATTAAATTAATATATAGGGTGCAAAGGCTCAATTATACAAATCCCTAAAAAAGGGAAGAAAGTGAAAAACTAGATTAGAGCTTGTATGCCTTGCTGCTGCATCTCTCTCTGATTCCAACATCTTGACTTCTCTTACATCGGCGTCGGATATATGCAGGATCTGTATATGAAAAATTCATTGTTAAAAATAGAACTACCGAATTTTAGTTCTGGAAAACAGTTTTATGTGTTCAATATGTTATATGGTACTATCAAGTACCTATTCAAACTTAAAAAAACAAAATGTAATTGAACAGAGAGCAATAAGAAAGATTGACACAAAAAAATAGTAATAATCTCACCTTGTTATCACAGAAGATACCGCGATCTTTATAAGCACCATGCTCGGCTTTACAGCGTTCAATCAGCTGAGGGGAACAATACTTCTTCAGTGTTTCAAAATCTCCCTGTATGTTTACAAGGAAAAGCCAATTCATAAACAAATAAATTTAATGCAAAAATTATTCTTAGTGTTTTATTCCTTGATATCGGGTTTAAGTCCATTTTTTCCTCTTTAAGGCTATATTGGATAACAATGCTTCTGTTCTTTTTCACTCAAATAATTCTCACCAAATTGTAACATAAAAATTGCTTAAACAACATCTAGAACATATACGGGGTCGTTATGAGTATCTAGTAATGCCGTTTGGGTTAATGAATGCAATCTCTACTTTTCAAGCAATAATTAATAAGAATTTAAGAAGCACATTGAGGATATTTATGTCGATCATCTTTGACGATACTTTGGTGTATAGTCTTAGTCTGGACATGCATTTACTGCTTTAAGCAGAGGTGTTGGAGGTATTAAATAACCAATAGTTGGGCGTGGAGTATTTCGGACATACCATATGCAAGATGGCAACGGATTCCAATAAGTCAAGAGTGTGCTCCAATGACCCGTGCCTAAAATGGGGATTTGGCCCAAGCCAAGATAGCTAAGCCATTAATCCAGCTCACGAGGAGGGGTTCAAATGGAGTCTCAAAGTGCATAAAAGGCTTTTGAATTTCTCAAAGCGATGACTACGATTGCTCCTGTCCTAGCTTTTGCAGACTTCATTTAGGAGTTCACCATTGAAAATCGGGGCAAGGGTTTGGTACCCTTTTGACACAATGGCAGACCTGAGACATGTAGCCTATTAGACTTGGAGAAAGATAGCTAAATGTGCTTGTATGAAAGAATTTATGGTTGTGGCATTGGCGATTCAACACTAGAGGTCGTACATGACATGCAGATATGTCAGTTTGCACGAATTGGAAGAGCTTAAAACAATCAGTTAGTATGACTACCACGGATCAAATATAACTGGGCCGAGCCAAGCTTTTTGAATACGAGTTTGACATTGTTTATAAACCTGATTTGAAAAATAAAGATGCAGATACCTTATCTTGAAAAATAAAGATGCAGATACCTTATCTTGAAAATACCCGTTGATGTATTTCCATGTATGTAAGTGCAGCGTCTGTCTCTTGAAACGTCCTAGATACATTGGTACAATTTTATCAACAAAAAAAAAAACATATTTTGCATAAATGTATAATATTTGTGAAAAAACATTGCTATTTTATATAAATATATAGCTATATTAGTAGATGATGATCAATATTTACAAAAAGACAGCAATCATAACATAAAAGTAGACAATATCTTTCTCTTATCTTATTTTCTTCTTAAGCATGTCATAAATGATTTTTTCCCGTGACTAATGTAAGAATGTCACAAAGTATTGACTCGATTCAATTGCTTCCAATATAGTGTCTAATGCTAATGATATCATTTCCATCTATCATATTCTCATTATCCATAGCTTTCCTATTTACTTTCTAATGCTAACAATATCTAATGCTAATGGTATCATTTCATTTCTAATGCCAATTCAAGAAATCCACAACAACCGTCAAGTGGACTGTGTACATCTTCATCGTCGCTAATGTACAAAGTAGGTACACCTACGCACGACATAATGAAGAACAAGGCTGTACCAAAAACATGAAGCCATGTTTTGCTTTGAAGTTATATCTCAAAGTACCGAAGACATATCTCAATCGTATCATTAGTCCATACTTACTTTCAACAATTAAGAAAATTGGAGGATACTCAAGGATACATATCTACAATATTCACACGATTATAAGGACTATATACGGATATAAAACCGACACTTCAATTTTGGAGTATCTGGACTTAATAGATTAGCACAGTAATCTTTATCATATGTTACAGATATTTAGATGATAACCAGACAAAAATTGCGCCAAACATATTTACATCGCTTACAATAATCAGTGACTTGGTAATTCTAAGAACAAGAGAAACTGAGAAACATACCTCTGTGTTTTATCAATAATGGGGCTGTCAATTCTGTCAATTATATCCAGCACATCATCTACTATCTGCCAATTTCATTAAACATGTAAAATACCAAGCCAATAAAAGGTAATTCAGAAGTTAGATGAAAAATTAACTTTCTATATCGTAGACCATGGATTAGCACACAAAACACCAACATTTTTTAAGAGGCCCCAGGCAACATGCAGAATGCATAATATAGAACAAAATGCAGGCAGAAGAAAGAGTAGAATGTACATCCCGGCTCGTTGTCTTCACTGGATCAATATATTCAAGCCTTTGACAACAGGTGCCCTATTCTGGTTCCTATGAGTTCGTCTGCTTCTAGCATTTTCTCGTACTGGATGTACTTCATAGCCTTTGACAACAGGTGGTTGAAGTCTTGAGGTACCTTAAGGCTGATACTTTCCGCGAACTTCATTCCCTTCAGGAGTCCTTGCATACGTAAATCTTCATCTTATCATCGACGTCTTTGACATTTACAACCTATTTATTGAATCACTCAATGTAAGTTGTTGTTAAAGGTTCGTTCTTATTCTGATAAATGTCTCTGAGATAGTCCACAAACTTTGGTTGTTCCCGTAAAGAAATGAAGTGGGTCGTGAAACACTTATAGAGCCCGACCCATAATCAACAGAACATGGCCTTAAACCCTTGAACCATGTTTTTTTTAGAGGACCTTGAACCATGTTATAACGTCTTATTGCAGGCATTTTTTCACTTCACCAGACCATGTGCATTTCGATAAGACAACAATTTGTCAACCGTTTCGATATGGTCGTTGCTGTCTCCGAAAACACTGACTATATTAAGGTGGAAAGAATAAGTGCAAGTATATATTGTCCAAGTTATAGTATAAAAAGATATCGATTCCACAATAACTTCCTATAGTTTTATAGTAGAAAATTTGTTTGTTAGAAAATAAAATAAATTATTTGTCCACATATTAAAATAAAGTCAAAGGTTTGGGAAAACAGTTAAAAAAACTTAGAAGTTCTCAAAGTTAGAAGCGTGGATTAAACAAAGATTCATTGAAGACAGGGAACAACTACGACCTACGGAGTTATAACTTTCTATGACTTGTTGACAACCTGGTGGCCCCTGGGAGTATATCGCAACTTAGTCTTCATGATAAGCACGTGAATACGTTCAGTCGGAGTACAGTCTCATAATCTTAACATGCTACATTAGGTCATCAACATTTTCCACCGAAGTGATATTTTGCTGAGCCTTTCGCATATGACAAGAGTGTTAGTTAGATCTCAGCATTTAAGAGGCTCCTCTAAGATCTAGTACTCGTGTAAATTAATCCATCTTGTTCCCTTCGCCTTTGAGTGCATACAGACTAACTCATATCAAACAAACATTTTCCATTCCCTATCCCAATCGATATCATGGAACTATAACATCAAAAATAAAATAGATCAATTTTCCCTTTTAAAGATTTGAGTTAAAACAGTTTGTATGAAAGAAGCGTGAAGTTATAACTTTATAAATCTTAAGCAAAGAATATCATAACCTCATCATGTCTAAACCACAAAGAGGGGTTTAGCTCATGATGAGATTAACCTTAGAGATTGAGATGAAATGAAATGAAACATAAATGAAAACATAAAAAGCTAAATTGATAGATAAAATAGACTTAATTCAAGATTACAATCCTTGAAGGAAATATGTGAGCTAGAAGCATCATCAAGTAATCCTAACTCTAATTCACCAAGAACCAGCACTCATGCTCATCTGTGGAGAAGATGAGATGGAGTGAGAACTCTAGTGCTGCTAACCTTCGCTTAAACCTGCCTCTCAATTCACTGTAAAATTTCGAACCCTTGGCAACAACGCATGGTTGTCCTTTTATAGTACAAGGTCAACCACTACAAGTTGTACCTTTTGATCATTTCCTCTATGAGTTGTCCTTATCTTATCTTACCTACTCCATACATATTCTCTTTATTTCTCGTACTACCAATCATTGGCGCCAGCTCATAGAACTTAACCATTAAGCAATGATAAGAAGCCCCCCCCCCC
>Ga0228711_1012002_pt1 | contig 10780 bp, 19 predicted proteins | sample MedpolnodulmetaG_2_FD_177996 | JGI IMG/M metagenome (GOLD analysis project Ga0228711, IMG submission 177996) | Root nodule microbial communities from Medicago polymorpha collected in Santa Monica, California, United States - brown nodules | ecosystem: Host-associated > Plants > Roots > Nodule...
TTCGGAAGCGAATTCACGGAGTTTCCCAGGCACTTGGAAGAGTGGCCGAGCGGTTTAAGGCACCGGTCTTGAAAACCGGCGTGCGTGAAAGCGTACCGTGGGTTCGAATCCCACCTCTTCCGCCATAATTCTGTCATAAGTTGTTGATTTTACTCGACAAATACAAGGGCGGTTTTTGCTATCCTAATATAGATCCTAACCTCGCAGCGCGTGGGTTTGTGCTATATTGCGTGCCCTCGCCTACCGAGGTGGCTATGTCAGAGAATCGCTACAATCTCCGCCAGGAAAACGACGGCACGTGGACGGTGTTCGACATCTTCACTGGCTTTCCGGCGGAAGTGAATGAGGTTGAGCAGGTTGGCTTGGAGATGGAGCAGGCCGATGACCTGGTCGATCTGCTGAACCTGCTTTACATCAAGCGGCGAAGTGGGCCGGTGCATTAAAGGGAGCTTAGCTGCTCTTCAGCTTTGCACCGCGACGACCCGTCCTCAGTTCGTGTGCGATCGCACGCGCCGCCGCTAATGCTGCCTTCCCCCGATCATCAGGATGGATCGCCGGCTCTTTCTGCTCCGGTTCGACCACACACAGTCGCTGCATTTCCTCAATCGCCGCCAGCGTCGTGAAGTCCTTTCCGGCAATCCGCATGAGCTTCAGCCTGCCCCGCTTGGCCTCACGGCGAAGTCCAGCAGGTGTAATCCCTCCGTGCGAAAATGCGATCGGGATGATGTCCTTGAGACGCATGGGGGCGTTTGGGTCAGGTCTATGTTTGTCGGGCTCCGGCATCTGCATTCCTCGCTTTCCGGCAACCAGCGGCCCCCGCCTGCATCCCCTGCCAATGCGGCTTCGGCCGCCGGCTAGAAATTCAAATAGATATCGACGCCTGGTCGACGGTAGTAGCGGTCGCGGCTGTAGCCGTAGTTCCGGCTGTAGTCATGGCGTGGAAAGCACCTGCCGTAGTAACGGCATGAGAACACCAAGCATGGCGACGGTTCCAGTGACTGTCTCGCCAATTGCGCCGATGATTGACCTGCTCAACCGCATCCGTCTGCACTTGTGCCGGCTGAGGCACGAAGATCGGGGCAGCGCTCACCGGCAATGCGAAAGACGCAGCCAGGGCCACGCCAGTGAGGGCGGATAAGAGCTTTTCCATCGTGGACTCCTCCTCGGTGCCGAGAAGATTGCGCGATGCAGCCTGAACTGATGATGAACATCTGCCCTTGCTGTTGACCTGCTAAGAGCAATGCGGGCGTGGCGGGTGCACTGATATCCGGAACCTCCCCGCCTGCCATCGGTTCCTCCTTCCCCAGCAGGAGAAACAATATGGCGAAATACGAATTGAGCGCCGGCTTCACCGGGACGCCGACCGAACCACCCACTGGTGCACGAAAGGTGGCGAAGACAGCCACCGACGCAGTGAGTCGTGAAGCGAATGCATTGGTGGTAGGGGCCGCGGACCACCCATACACCGCAGCTGGGTTGTCGCTCACAGTCGGCGCCCTCGCGTTCGCGATCGGCTATTTTATGGGCCGTTCGTCAGTCCACAACGGGCGGAGTTACTGGCGCTAGAAGCCCCGCGACAGTAGAATGGTACAACCGGCCGGCGCGCTGCTGGTATTGGCGCAGGTGGTGACCGCGCCGGCCATGGTGACTGTGAAATGTTGGATGTTCTTTAAAACTCGTTGCGCCGCCAGGACGCGTAACTCAGCCAGTCACGCTCGCCGCGCGTATTGTTGCAGTGCTTGCACGCCATTGCCAGGTTGGACGGATGGCCCGTACCGCCATCAGCGCGGCGCTGCAGGTGTTCCAGTGTCGCAGCATATGGCCGCGCAGCGTCGTATGGTCGGTACGTCAACACGACGCGCTCTCCGCAGTAGCAGCAGCGCCCTTGCTGCTGCCAGAACAGAAGCCATTTGAAATACCTCGCAGCGCGCGTGTCCATCGCTGCCTCCATTTGGTCGGCGCCTTCATGGGTCGGCGGCGCCGAGTCTTGGTCTCGGCTGCCGCAGGTCGGCACGCCTGAAACTTAGGCGGGCTGCAGCCGCTCCGTGGCCTTTTGGATCTGATTGATCTGAAACGCCAGTTCCTCGATGCCCGACTGCTCCAGCAGCTTGAAATCCAGGATGTCTTCCAAGGTGTGCAGGTTGCTGAATAGCTCTCCGATCAAGGTAACGGCGACCTTCGCCTGCATCTGGAGATCGTAGGCATCCTGTGACCAAGGGCGGTGCGGGCTGCTGTCCTCAGCGCCCTGCACCTTATCTCTGCCAGCCTCCGCGGACTGGCGTCTTAATCTTTTGCCTTCTTCAGGCTCAAAGGCGATCGTGGGAACGGGTCTTAATCTTGCAATCGTCGCAGTCATGGTTGGCTCCTCTTGTTGCTTCTGTAGCAGTGTGTTTGTACACTGTACCGACACAATAGCCGATTCTGGTGCAGTGTCAATATGCATTTGTACAGGGTACCAAATATGAAGCCTATTCAATTGAAAATGGCGCGCGCCGCGGTCGGCTTGGGGGTTCGCGAACTTGCCGAGTTGGCAGGGGTAACAGCGAATACGATCACCCGCATCGAGAACGGAGCGGACGCGAAGCAATCGACTTTGGACGCGTTGCGGGCAGCATTGGAGAAGGATGTCATCTTCCTCTCTGACGGCGAAACGACTTCAGGCGGCCCAGGCGTCCGTCTGCGCGATCGTCAATCGTGAGGAACTCACGGATGCCTAAAAAAAGAAACTTTGAACACTCCGAACTCGCTGGCGAGTTCATTGAGCGACGAAGTCCTGTTCTCATCGAAGCTGCCGAACCCGCTGGTCATTGATTCGCGACCCGATCGGACCATCCAAGTTGTTGATATTGTTTTACAAATTTGTCAAAAATATCGATTTTCGACTATTGACCAGTTGAGTCAGATAGCTCAATCACGGCGCCTCCACGAATCGCGAGAGACGCCCCACCGTGACAAAACAGACTATCCGGGAAACCACGCCAAACCGCTCAGCGGCACAGGCGCATGCCGAAGCTCTAACCGAATCCGTAGACGTCCGACAGAAGCGCGGTCAGAAACCGCGGCCGATTGTGGAATTCCCTAACCCTCTCTTCGATGAGTGGGAAGACCCTCCGACGTTCGCCGAAGCACTGCAACTGCATATGCGGCGACACGGCGACACATGCTGGCACTTGCATCGCTCCATCGTCCGTCCCGGCGAAGCATTCAACCGAAAAACGATAGTGGTTTGGTTCAACGGCGAAAAGCCGCCGAGAAGCGTCCAGAGCTTGGAGATACTCGGGCGTATAGAGCGCCGGTATCGACTTCCCGCAGGCTATTTCAAGAACAAGCTACCCCCGACAGCGCGTGCAGCAAGAGGACATATTATGGGTGACGGCATTGGGGATGCCGAACGCCGGCGGCTGGCCTGGCATCTGCCCGATGATTTCAACTCACTTCCATTTGCTAAGCGAGAAGAAATCATTGAATGGGTGCGACGGGTCATCATCAGCGGCACGACCGAATACCGTCGGTTCCAAGCTGCGGCGATCAAACAGCGCTATGCGATCAGGTTCCCTGCTCTAACGGGACGATCCTCATCGCCGGTTTGGGAAGCCGAGGACGAGGATCCCGACATCGACGATCCTGACCTCCTTTCCGGTAGTTTGGATGCGCCGGCGAACCTGGCGGCGGAGATGGAAGATCTTGTTCGGTTTAAAACATCGACGCTCACCGACCTCGGCTTCCAGCGCAACGGCATATGGGGAGACGAAACGGCGGCGCAAAAGATCGAGCACCTTGGGCTTATGTTTGGCGCACTGTCTGCGGCACCTACCGAAGGCGTGCAAGGCTACGGTCTCCCCTTCACGCGACTGACATTCGGCCTTCTCGCATTCCCTGGGGTTTGGGATTGGTATCTGCGCTGGCGCGAACGCCGGCGCGGGTTCTACACGATCTGGGAGGTCAACATGCTGGCGATCGCGCTCGCTCTAACGCGGCGCGAAACCGGATGGCTTCGGCAGCACCCGGAGTTGCTCGCACGCGTGCGCCCCGTGCCCGGCCTTATCTCCGAAAGCGAGATCGCTGCGGCATCGGACGACTGGGATGGTTTCTGCGATACCTTCTACCGTCATCTGACAAGCCGCTCCAAGGAGATTCAGCGCGTCGCGCGCGTGCATCGCGATCCCTTTGAACCGATCATGTGTGTGCTTGAGACGGATAGCCCACTTTCCGAATACCGGAAAATCACCGACGAGATCGTCGCTCGGATGCCCGATGAGAAACGCTACCCGAGAGCGGCCGCTGAGGCTGTGCGATCATTTCTGCTGCTGCGACTTGGTTTGCACCTCGGTCTTCGCCAAAAAAACCTGCGTCAGTTGCTTGTGTGCCCGCGCGGCCAGTTCCCAACGTCAGAGCGCCGGCTCGAGGATGTAAGGCGCGGTGAGTTGCGATGGAGCGATCGCGACCGAGGGTGGGAGGTGTTGATTCCGGCAAATGCGTTCAAGAATGCGAGTTCGTCGTTCTTCGGTCAGAAACCGTTTCGCCTCGTGCTTCCTGATCTGCTGGATCTATACAAATACATTGACGCGTACGTGGAGCGTCATCGCGCGGCGCTCTTAGGCGACATCGCAGATCCCGGCACGTTCTTCGTCAAGACGACAAAGGTCAACACTAGAGACGCCGCTTACGACCAAATCGCCATCTACGAGGCTTGGCGGCTGACGATTCAGCGATACGGCATCTACAACCCCTATACAGACCGGGGCGCGATCAAAGGCCTGCTTCCTCATGGCCCGCACAACGTGCGGGACGTGCTGGCGACGCACATCCTGAAGAAAACTGGTTCATACGAACAGGCCAGTTACGCAATCCAAGACACGCCAGAAATGATCCGCAACCACTACGGTCGGTTCCTGCCGGAGGACAAGGCGGCTTTGGCGGCGAGAATTCTGAACGAAGTGTGGAAGGCGGCTTGATGACTATCGATCCTCTCTCCCAGCTGCCGCTCTTCGCCACCGACCAGCAACTGGCCGTCGCAATCGTTGGCAAGGCTAGAGCGTCGATGTGGGTGAAGACTGTCATCCCGCAGCTTGAAAAGAAGGGCTTCCCGCGAATCGACCCGCTTCACGACGGGCGGCCAGTGCCGCTCGTGCGCAAATTCTATGACGGATATTTCGGCATAACCGCTGGATTTTCAGCCGCCGCACCAGATGGGAAAGATAACTTGGGCATGTGGAAGTCTCGGCGTCGTACAAGGAGGTCTGCCGATGAATGACTCCCCTCGCCTCATCGGCCGCAAGGAAGCGGCTGCCTATTGCGGAATATCTCCGACCTGTTTCTCGATGTGGGTGGCTAGCCACAAAATGCCGCCGGCCATCCCCGGCACGCGCAAGTGGGACAAACGCGCGATCGACGCGAAGCTGGACGAGATCAGCGGGCTCGATGTTCGCGAGAAGCAGGCTGAAACCGGCTTGCAGAAGTGGAGGCGTGAGCGCGACATGCGGCGAGCAGGCGGGTCGTGACTAGGATTTCGGGCGCAACGCTTGGATTGGCCGACACGATGACGCCGTTGAAGAGGCTTGAGGCGGCTGCAAAGCAACACCTGGTGAATACTGGCCGCGGCGCTTGCAAGATTACGCGTGGGTACCTTCTGCAGAAGCCGCTTTTCGAATTCTGGTTTGAGTGTTCGGCGGTGGCGCCGAAGGTGTAGCGGCGCTACTTGCCGTCGCCGTATCGCAACCACCTGTGGAATGACCTCCGTCTCCACTTCCCCACAGCGTGCGGCCATGCTTAGTTGCGCGTGGGCTAAATTTCTTCTTTGAGGGGCATTACATGAAAATCCGTCTGATCGTGCTGGCGTCCACGCTGGCTGTGGCTTCCTGCGCAAAGCGTCCTGACGCAATCGTGCCGGTTGATATCCCGATGGCAGCGTACAGCAACCAGAGCTGTCAAGGTCTGGCGCAAGAACTGATGAAGGAGCAGGCCAATCTTGCCGCTGTTTCTAAGCAACAGAACCAAGCAGCGACGGGCGACGCAATCGGCGTATTCCTGGTCGGCGTACCTGCTTCCAGCACGTTCGGCGGAGACAAGGAAGGCCAAGTCGCCGTGTCGAAGGGCAAGGTCAATGCGATCGAATCTTCGATCAAGTCGAAGGGGTGTAAGTGAGCGGCTTGTCACCAGACGAAGCTCACCCGAATTTCCTATGTTCGAAAAAGCGATCAACGACTCAAGGGTACTGATTCCCGATCGGGCGCCAGGCTGCAGATTCATTCCTGACCCAAGCTTCCCCTAAACGGAGGCTTGGAGCAAAGGCCCTCATCAATGGACCTATGAGGTGAGCGACTATGCCAGGCCAGTCCTGCGTGAGCTGGATAAACGGCCACTCACCCTGGGATGTGACGCTTTCTGTTCGTGCCGTTTGGCCCGGACCCCAATCTCTATTGGGATCGGCGAGACTGCGTCCTTTTAGTCCGGTCCATTCGCAACGGAAGGCAATGGACATTGGACGGCTAAATCGTTCACTGAACGCCTGCGCATGACGCACCATTTCACCGACTTCTCGGGCGGCGACGTTTGGGCTGAAAAGCCTCCGGTCATTCCAGCCAGCCTGGCCCCAGAAGTCAGATCGGTGCGCTCTAAGGGCGGTTGCTCGACCGTCAGGGGACAGCCTCCAGAAATCCGTCCCGTCGGTGCGCGACTCTGAAAGGAGATTCGCCTCGAGGAACTGTTCGTCATCACCAGTCCGCCCATCGCTGGCAAAGTACGGGCTTATAGGGGCGCGCCTAAATGGGAAAAAGATGCTCCAGCCGGTGTTAACGCGATCCCGCATTTCGAAGTTAATTTGCTCGGCGATTTCTAGAAGTTGGTCCGACGGAAGCCTCTCGTCTTCATCGCTCGAAATGAGGTAACTCAGATGAACACTGTTCTCAACGAGTCTATCTGCGACACCCGCTTCTTTCACCGCACGCCCATAAGCAACCCGCGCAGCTTCGTGCCATTTCGCTAGGCGTTCTGAGACCGTATCTGAGCGCGACTCTGGCTTAAGAATTCCGTTAATCGCGCCCAGGAGCGCGCTTCGATCATGGAGCACGCATCGGCGAATTAACTGCTGCCACTCAAATGGACTCAAGATTGGAGCACTCTCTGGGCCAACTTTTCGTATGTAATAAGTACCGGCGGAAACACCTTCAGGCTTGCCATTTTTCTCAGGACCACTGGCTTTCGCGCACACTGGAGTGGCCCCGTGTGGCTGGACCGTCACCACGACATGTTCGCTACCGATGGACGATGTAACAGTAGAAACAACACATTCCGGAGAGGGATCGAGAAACCTCTTCGAGATGCCGGCTATCGCGTCTCGACTATAAAGATTAGCGTTAAACGGGTTCGGGCCCGATGGTGTTAAATCTCTATCACGAAAGCCGAAGACAATTCTCCCGCCACCGGTATTCGCTAATGCAGCAATATGGCGGGCTAGTTTTGCGCGCTGAACGCTATCGCTTAGATCGAGCCATTCCTTATATTCAGCTGTGAGTGTTTCATAAGGGTTGTCGACCAGTTCTTGAATTTCGTCCACGTTCACCTCCGCCGCGATGCAACGCCAAAGGTAAGCGGCGCTGCGGGTTCACTCAAGATCTCTCGTGAGCTTGAAGAAAGATGGTTGCACCATCCTCCCGCTCCCTGATCCCCTTGAACGACGCGTGACGCAGCTTCCGGTCGTCTGTCCAGGCGCGATACTCAACCTCGGCGACGAGCACCGGCTCTACAAAGACGGCGCCCTTCCTCCGCAGCGCAACCGCCGGAGTTTTCGTCGCCATCCCCTCGAGAAGATTGCGCAGCTCGCACGATAGGTCGTGTGACCAGCCGGTGCCGCAGCCGCCGACATAAACCAGCTCTCCGTCCTTGCGCGCGGCCAGCAGCAGCCGGCCGAGATGACGGGGCACCGTCGACGGCTCAAAGCCAACGACAATGAAGCTGTCACGGCGCTTGCAGGTGATCTTCTGCCACCAATCGCCGCGGCCGGAGCGATAAGGCTTCTCGACATGCTTGGCGATGATGCCTTCGAGGCCGTGCTCGCAGGCGACGCGGAAGAACTCGTCACCATTGGCCTGCACCTCTTCAGAAAGGCGAACGGCCCCCTCCCTGCCGGCGACGAGCGGCTCGAGCAATCTCCGGCGCTCGCGCAGCGGCAGCCGGCGCAGGTCCCGGCCGTCGAGGTAGAGCAAGTCGAAGGCATAGAAGACGATTGCGCCGGCTTCGACCGCCGATGGAAGCCGCCCGAGCGCCCGCTGCAGCATTCCGAAATCGGAGCGCCCGTGGTCGTCGAGAACGACCGCCTCCCCGTCGAGGATAGCGGTTTTCACAGCGAGCCGCCGCGCGTCGTCGGCAATCGTCGGAAAGCGCTCGGTCCAATCGTACCCGCCGCGCGTGAGTATCCGGATCCGGCCGGGCTCGATGTGCATGGCAATACGGTAACCATCCCACTTCACCTCGTAAGCCCAGTCTGGACCATTCGGCGGTTTGTCGACGAGCGTCGCAAGGCAGGGACCGACGCGCGCCGGCATCGGATCAGTGGAGAGGAGATCGCGGGGCTTCATTGAGGGTGCTTTGGCCATCAGGCCATTAACGCACAGCCTCGCGAAAAGCCGAATTGACTCTTTCGGCGTAGAGAACATAATAAGAACATTCATCGGCGATGCGGCGCGCCAATCCATCAATCAGCGGCGAATGCAGAAAGGCGCGCATCATGCGAACACTTGAAGATGAGATCGGAACCGCAATTGAAGTCGATCTCGCGGTAATGCCTCCGCACCAAAGGCGGGCCTATGCCGGCCTCGACCAGTATCGCCGTCCCGTCGAGGTGCGCGGCGTCCAGGAACTCGCCAAGGGGATTGCCGAATCCTTTGGGGCCTTTGCCATTTTCGACGTCGAGACGGTGCTGCGGTCTCCAGCGATCGCTCCGTTCGTTACGCAGACGCTCTACGCAATCCCGCTGGAACTGAGGCGGGCCGCCTGCGACCGCGATCGGCTGAAAGCAGAAAGCGCCCGCAAGGAAATGGCGCGGATAATCTCGGCCGCACTGCTAGCGCGATATCATTTCGAGCCCCTGAAACACGTCAGCGCCTCCTGCCATCCGAATTGGGAACAGGCATTCGAGCAGCAGTTTGGCGCCGGCCGAGGAGGCGATCGACATGAGTGACGAACTGGGCTCAAAGCCGCACATCGAGGCCGGTCCATATGTCCACTACTGCGAGCACCCTGGCTGCAAGAAATGGGGCAGCTTTGGCTTTGCGGTCGGCCGCGGGGAGCCGAACTGGTTCTGCTCTGAGCATCAGCCCGATTGGAAAGCCGGACCAATCGGCCAGGCGCCATTGACGTCGCGGACGGTGCGCGGAATTACCGAGCTATGACAGTAACAGTTACAGAAGAACAACGTGAAGCCGCCGATAACCTGCGCGAGTCAATGCGGATCTTCAACAATGCCTTTCGAATGGCAACGGAGCTCGCGCGGTCCGGCGAACATTCAGGGGATAGAGATCGCACCTCTGTCAGCAATTTTTGCTTTTCAATGATACCCTTCATCGCTGGCTAGAAGCTCGCCTAAAGGGCGAGTAAATGTCGGCCCTAAAATAGAGGGGAGACGCGCATGAACCCTATTATATCACCAAAGGACTTCTTCGAGCAATCCAGCGTTATTGATTCATACCGGGGGCTGACGTGCTGGATGCTTTACTCAGACATGCATCGCAAGCTCTCAAATTACATCCGAGAAAATTGGAATGCGATCGACGCCATGTCCGGTTATCGTTGTTTGCTTTGCCTTTTGGACCAGCCTACCAAGTGGGAAGATCCATACTGGAAACACGCGAAGATAAAGCCACACTTGGGCGACCTCCTCAAATCCCGCCCCTTCGATCGCAACGAGTCCTTTACTATCGCAGATAGTCTAGGCGTTCCGTATGCCGACATGCCGGCGTTTGTTTTCTTCCCTTCAGTGCACTCAAGCACAAAGGTTCTGGTTAAGATTGACAACATCAGCAATGACGACGAACTGACTTCTGTGTTCTCAAAAACTATGGATTGCGTAAGAACTGTCGTCCAGAATAGTCGCTTCGATGAAATTTCTGATCAAGTCGAGTTAGTACAGGAACGGGAAAACTGCCTTCATCGGCTTGAGCCTATGATTAATCGCCAGCGGTTTTCATCAGTAGTTTACAAAATCGTTTCGCCAACGACCATCCTTGCGGCAGTGGAGGTCGCCGCCGGGCTCTACATTGGGAAATAGCTGCCGAGAACGGTGGGCATAAAAAAGGCCCGCCACCGGTTAAGGTAGCGGGCCTAGGTAGGTTAGCGCAGCATTTTTATGTTCTGGTGGAGCGGCTTGATCGTTGTTCGAAAACTCTGTCTAGCCGCTCACTGATCGCATCTATTCGACTGCCGACGCCCTCGATGGCGCGCATTATCTGTGCCGTCTGGGCTTCCATGCCGGCCTTCGTTGCATAGGTCTCGGCGGCACGCAGTTTAAAGCTAGCCAAGTCCTCCGCCACCCGCTCTGCCTTCTCTTCGGCCGCCTTCACGCGCCCCTCTGTGGCTTTCTCGCCTTCCTTAACGCGGCTGTCGATCTTCCACCAGATTCCCCACCCGGCGCCGGCCACTGTAAGGAAGAAGAGAACTGCCTTCATTAATTCTTCAGGGGTCATCTGCGCCCCCTGATGGCTGCTGCGATGGCCTGCACGCCAGCAACGCCCGCGCCGGAGCCGAAGATCGACGTGATGATCTGCGTCGCATACGGCTTCACGGA
>Ga0228711_1012006_pt1 | contig 10779 bp, 9 predicted proteins | sample MedpolnodulmetaG_2_FD_177996 | JGI IMG/M metagenome (GOLD analysis project Ga0228711, IMG submission 177996) | Root nodule microbial communities from Medicago polymorpha collected in Santa Monica, California, United States - brown nodules | ecosystem: Host-associated > Plants > Roots > Nodule...
ATGAATCTTACTAGAGAATACACAAAGGAAGCTTTAGATCCTTCCAATGATGTAATCTCACTACCCAAGGTGATTACAATGTTTATCCCAACCCTAGAGACCCCCCTTACAAAGATACTCAACCCTCTAGTTCCCCCCTTTGTAAACCCTAGGCCTCTAGCTTCAGCTCTCTTCAAAAAATCTGTAGAAACCACTTAAATACTAGTCACAGCAGTCCAAAATCGTGTCACGATTTTGTCCAATCGTGTCGCGATTGTCTCTGAACAACCGTTGTGACCAGTCCCTTTCAGGGAAACTTGGTGAGGAAGCTGTTGAATCGCGTCACGATTTCCCAAATCATGTCACGATTTTCCATCTCAAAAGACCACCCTCTCTGAGTCGAAGTGTTGGATTCGGTTACCTAAATTGATTCAGCTCATTTCTCTCGTTTTTTGGCAGGCTTAAATGTGGTTGATGGTCCACTTTACTATCCTAATAGATGTTTTTTTAATAATATCCTAATAGATGATTATTGCCTTGGATTAATTTACATGGTTGATTGACTAGAAAAATTATGTTGGTCGATTTACTTTGAGGCTTATTTTATGTTTTTGGGTATGTTTTGTTTTTTATTTAGTTTTATTTGTTTGATGTTGACGGATTTCTTTTATTTTGAGATTTTTGTTTTGTACAATTTTGAGATTTGTTTAATGTTGGTTTATAAGTTACAATAATGGGAGCTAGATTCCAAAGAAGTTGTGGATAGTTTCCCTAGTATTGGGTGTGTTGTATCTGATTTAGGAGCTATCATTAGAGAATGCATAAGTACATTCTCATCCTTCTTTACAAAGTTGAAGGTAGAGTTTATTAGAAGACAAGTTAGACAATTGCATTTTTGACATTCTAAAGTTTCTAATAACACAAGTAAATTACTAAAATATCCACAGTGGTAGTTAACCACCGTTGGGTTATAACTACAAAACTAGCGGCAGTTAACTTACTTGTGTTGCTAAGACATATCACATATCAGAAAAGCAATCCTCGACAAGTTAATGAGGTGCTCATGGACTTGTTAGGACGGACACATCTTACGTTAGTTTCCACTACTTTACTAAATCACCTTATTGTATTCATGATGTTTTATTAAATGAAATAGTTTGTTTCAACTATTAATTAATTATGATACTGAATTTGTTAATTATGTTGTTTAATTTATTGATTGTGTTGTAGTTGTCTCACAAATTTGTTTTTACCACAGTTTTATTTGCTATCGTATTATTTTTTTAACTATTTTATATTTTTTTTATATAGTTGTATCTAAACAAGCTAAATTATTTTATTATTTCTAAAAAAAATGATTTTTATCATGATAAAAATAAAGACAAAATAGATTATGATGTTTTAAAAAAATGTCAGAAAATAATCTCTAAATTATTGAATGTCAAAATCATTTATATTTTAAAAGACCCTTTTTTTCATAACTAATTTTTTTTTTAAAAAAAATCACTTATTTTTCTTTTCTAGATAATTCCCAATAAAAAAAAACAATAATGTCACATTCTAATCTTTTGACGTCTCAACGTTTTTTTTACTTTTTATATTTATTTTAACAAAAAGTTCATTTTAAAGGATATGGAAAATAAATGTCAAAAGATTGAGGTGATATTTAAATCGAGTTCAATTTTTAAGTTGGATACCATTCAATATTTATACCGCCGGTATGAAGGAATTCTTAACCAAACTTCACCCGATCGAACACCAAGTTATTAGGTTCTCGATCCTTTCATGCTGGTATAAATCCTGAATGGTACTCCACTATGCGCTTGATTAGAATTATTCAATCATGCCAATTTCCATACTAGGCGAGTGTGATAAGCAAATGTGGATGTATGGGAAAATGTCTTAAAATTTTGATTAGCCTTTCTCTCTTTCTCTCAGACGATGTAAAATGAAGTCTTCAATGGTGAACTAACTCGACAAAAGAAAATGGTGAGTTGGGTACAGGGAACGAAAGCAATTGTAAGAACATTCTCTTTCTAATACTATCTTTGACATACTCTTTTGCTAGTGTGTATACCCGTGCAGCGCACGGGGAAAATATTTATACTTTTTATATCAAATTGTGTTAAATTTAACAAAAGGTTCCAAGAGTATACTATAAACGCGAAAAAAAAACACATAAAAATAAGAGAATTTGTAAGCTTCATGGTGTATTTAAAATAAATTTGAATAATCATAGCATAAGATGTGCTAATAATAAGAGCAATAAAAACCGGTTTAAATATACAATGTCATGCTCTTCAACGTTAGTGACATAGATTCAATACTCTGACACACATTAAATATACAATGTCACATCAGTTCAAAACTTACATGTGCAATTTATGAATAGAATCTAAATCATTTTTAACGTCGCAGTATTTGACACATAGGTTTACCAAAAATTGCCTCTAAAACAAATTGTGGAACAAAATGAAGCATTAGAGAGGAATCACCGTCTTTTACAACATACATAATTCCTTACATGAAGAATATAATGACCCTTACATGAATTTTACATAAAGCCTAAAGACAATGCCACAAAGACAATGCCACAACTCTTAAGATCTCCTCAAACTTGTATCTTTATTATTCTTTCAATCTGCATTGTTGTTGCAAGCTTCACAACATTGACTTCAGCTACTTCAGACACATTCAAAACGCAATAACAGATGATGAAGAATCTATGTATCAAATATGGCACAGAATTGTCAAACAAATGCCCAATATTTTAATCCCAACAATATAAATATAACTAATAAAATAGGAGCAATGAGAATTATCATGAATTTAAATTATTCATAATAGATAGAATTAAGAAGTGGAAAACGAAGATTAGCATCACATGAGGTACATGTACATCAAGAATTACAGGAATTAATGTTTCAGCCAAAAAACAAATACCGAACCATTGATCAATTATAATCAGCCAAATCAAGGAGAAAAGGTTAGCATTATACAAAGAAGGCGCTAAAGGTTTACTACAATGACAATGACAAAGTGATTACAAGATTTATAATTATAAGTATTATAAACATGTAGCTAGGGCGACTGGAACAGAGTAACCATATATAGTTTTATACACCAAGTTAATTAATTTTTTAAGCCATTAGGAAGTTTTCTTAAGGTGCATATAATCATTTGTCATTATATAATTACCATATGATTATTTGTTAAAAAACACTAAAGTACCATATGATAAAGCTGAAGTAGTTTATTAGTTCACCGACAATAGTGGCACAAAATTTATAGTAGTAATAGATAAAGATAATTTTGCTTTTTATAATTCAAAGATATGTTTATATGAAATAATCAAAGTTAGTGAATCACATAGGTAAGCATACATCCTGTAACTTGTGTCATTTGGACACCCATTTCACATTAAATTTTGATAACAAATAGATTGTTAACACATTTTAAATATATTATGTTTGTGAATAAATCTTACTCCCTCCGTTTCAAAATACATGTCCATTTTGAAGAATAATTTTGTTTCATTTTACTTGTCACTTTAAAGTTTCAATGCAACATTAATTGTTGGTTTATCAATAATACCCTTATCTATGTATTGTAGAGAGAGAAATAATAGAATAGAATAATAAATAGATAAAGGTATTATAGAAAAAACACAAATAATTTTATCAAAAATAACAGAATTTATTTGATTCCTTGGTATGTGTAATGTTCTCAAAATGGACAAGTATTGTGAAACAGAGGGAGTATAAAATTTAGCAATTTGTTAGCCATCAACTAAACATAGTTAACCACACAATTTTCAACTATCTATTAAAAGCATTAAAATTAGGTTCACAATCATAGTTAATATTCAAAATTTTGTCTTGCTGAGGTTCATGGGCGGCTTCTTTGCAATTTTTTATGTAAATCCCTATAAATTTCTTATATAAACCCCTATAAAATGGGCAATTTCTTTAGATCTTTTAATTATTTGCTTACAATTTCTTATATAAACCCCTATAAATATATTGCAATTTTTTTTTGCCCACGCTTTATAATAATCTGGCTCCAATATTGTCATGTTTTTATCCACGCTAACCACATTCAGTTTAATTTAATGATCATAGTTGATGTCAAAGTATTGTTTCTCATATATCACTTCACATAAGCAAAATGTACGTGAAGTTGGTATACATTACTTTCAAATTATATTTCATTCCATTTGAATATTATAGGGGAATTAGTCACTTTAGTCCCTAAATGGCAAAGGAGTAGTCCCTTTAGTCCCTGAATGCAAAGAAATTGCAAAACAATCACTGAATGTAGACTCTATTAGTCAATTTTATGGACTAAAGTGACTAACGGAGTCTATTCAGAGACTAAATTGATTAACAGAGTATGCATCTAAGGACTAAATTGACTAACAGAGTCTATATTCAGGGACTATTTTGCTATCTGCATTGAGTGACTAAAGTGACGACTCATTTCCTATTCAGGGACTAAAGTGACTAATCTCCCAATATTACATAGTTGTGGAAAGTTTGGAATTAGTTTGACTTTACCAATTGTTTCGCACTTGATGTTCTCGATCATGCTTGCCAGTTCTTCTCTCTAAAAGCCAAAGGATAAAAACAGAACAACCTCAGATCTAACGCGTTTTCACAAAGATTTAGTGTTCATATCTAGAAATGAACTCATTCAACGTTACCTTGTATTCATCACCTATTATCTTCATTGACTTTGTTCATGCTTGTTTATGGAAAACATTTCAATTACAAACCACAATACATCAAGTTTCAGAATACAAAATGATATCAACAAACATAAATGATAACTGAACACATTTTTTGGAACAATACAGACACCAACATATAATTATACTGTATATTCCGTCTTTTAACACTATTACTTTATAGTCCATTTTTCTTGCTGTTTTTTTAATTATTTTTTCTTTTTCATTTTCTTGCAACCCTTATCTCTTTTCTCTTTCGCACCACCACCATCGGCTCTGCAACTCAGTGGTCGGCCGCTCATTCTCCTCAGATCTGCAACACAAATGGAATCAAAGAAATACAGATGAATAGGAGATCTAGAATGAATGAAAGATAGACAGCAGGAGGTGGTGGTGTGAATTTCGTCGGCGGTGGAGGTTCAGAATGGACGATGATGGGTCTTGGACAGTGGCTGAACGGATATCCGGCGATGGAGGGAGGTGGTTAGTGTTGGACGGAGGTGGGGAGGGTGGTGGACAGGGGCGAACCCACCCCCCAGCTAGCATGGGCACTAGTCCAAGCTCAGCTTCTACTTTCTTTGTAGCAAGCCCAACCATTACTAGAACCTCTCGCGTTTCCTGCGGATTTTGGTGTAAATTTCGCAGAAAACATGATTTTGCCAAGGATTTAGGTTCCCAGGTAAATGTAATACCTTCGTGGGTAATTATTTCCTTAGGATTTTAGGATCCGCAGGAAAGGTATATCCGCAGGAAGGAAGTAACATTATACGGGAAATCTATAAAAATTATCCGTAGGAAATGTGCAATTTTTGCCCAGGCTCTCTGCCACTGGTGGAGGAAGACAAGAGAGAAGGTACAAGAAAAGAAGAAAGTTGATGGTGGTGAGTGTTAAGGAGGAAGAAGAGAGGAAGAGAGGAGGATGGGGAGTTTTGCACACGCAGAGAGAAGATAGGAAGATGATGGGTGAGAAGTATTTACAACAATGCCAATATTTTAAGGTTGAAAAGTCTAAATTGCCCATGGTGTCCACAAATATCCGCCTTATTACTACAAATCTCCACCTCCACCATCTCCTTCCCCTCCCTCGCCATTTGTATGGAGTTTGGATGTTTGAAAAACAAACAAGAGGTTGATGGAAGGAAAAGTTATCTTTAAAGAGATAATAGAAAGAATTGATTTACACTACAAGAAGATATAAGAATCTCAGTGATGATTAATTCAAATGCATGAGCTTGAAACACGTTTCAAATGTTTTCTTATATGTTTTGCAATGATGCAAGTAATGTTGAGCCTTTGATCTCTATTTATAGAGTTTTTGGGCTCATGTAGCTACGGTTGAGCAAATATTAATGAACCGACCAAAAACCGAATAGACCGTGATCAAATATAAGGCAACGGTTGGATTGATACGGTTATTGGATTTATTCGGGTGAAAAATTAGGATAAACACGGATTAGTGTGGTCGAAATCGGTTCTTAATTTTCCAAACAATCGGTAATTGAGACCGACCGAATCACATGACTCATAAGTATATAGTCAATAAAAAAATTGTTTACATGGTGAATGGTGGGACATCGACTGAACAACTTGCATTTGATGTGAAAAGAATGAAAAAAAAGTACACCTATAGCTTGTATAGTCTGAACAATAGACTAAAGGTGTGAATAATTTTTTTATCATTAATTTACTTTTATTATTATTTATTATTGTGACTTCATATTTATGTGGTCTTTAGAGAAATAACTCTAATGAGCAATTGCAATCCACCATAAGCACCAGCAGTTCAGTACCACCAAAAAATGGCACCCTCCATTGCGTTGAGGTACGTTGAAGAAAAGAACACACCACATCACATGTGGCTTGAAGGAATGGTGGCTGGTGTGGCGTACGGACTCTTGTGAAAGATCTATTTCTTCTTACAAAAGAACTCTTTTCTCCATCTATAACTTCTTTAATTTTTTTTCTTGTGAATTTTTCATTTTCATCAAACATAGAATGAAGATGATATCTGGTTATACCCGTTCAAATCCGTCCGACTTGCCCGACACCCGAAGCAACCGACACCTGACTGAACCGTATGGTATAATGGTCGGAAGCAGGTGACCTTATGTGTTGTTCGGTTTTCCTTGGATTTGATTTTTACAGCCCGTAACCGACCGATGCTCTACCCTACATGTAGCCGTTGTAGGGTGTCCAATGGTGTTATGCCATGTGTTCTGGTCCCCACAAGCTTTTACTTGAAATTCTGGATGAACATTCTGAAGTTCAGAATGTTGTTGTGTTCTTTAGAGAAACCCAGAATATTGTTGTGTTCTTGATGATCTTCATCTGAGTTCATCATGATGAATGAACACATGAGTATCTGGGCACATCATATGCGTTTCATATGATTTTCTGGGCAATAACCATATGCAGTGGCTTTTCCACATACATCATAATGTTGCTTGGATATTGCTTTCCCAGATTTGCCTTGGAAATTGTGTAGGACTGTTAAAGCGGACTCTGCATCTTCATGCCCGTGCTTTGAGAGATTGTGTGGTCCATGTACTGTACCAAATCTCATGCGTGTCTATCTCTGATTGAGCAAGACAAGATTTCCTTTTGCTTTTTGCTTTTCACCTACTGTACTGTTCATAAAATAAACATGTGCAGAGCTGGACATTCTGATCATCAAAATGTTCCTTTTGTTCAACTTAGGATGATTTGTAAGACTACCATTTGATGTCACGTGTGCCTTGTATACTCTTGATAATGTTCTTGAGTTCATTGGCTTGTATAAGAACAACCTTCTGAACTTAGCTTGAACATTCTGATCAACTTTCTGAGCAACATTCTGATCTAACATTCTGAACTCAAAATTAGATCATGAATTCAAATGTCCTTTGATTTCCTGTATCTTGAGATAAATTAAACCTTTTATCTGTCTTAGTTAAACACTCAAGAGCAATGATACTCGGCCAATGTGAATGCACTAGTCACCTACTAGTTAGTTTGAAAACTGAACTAATCAAGGATAATTTTGTTGATTTTCCATTAAAGAAGATCATTTAAAAGTCTTCAAGGTAAAGGATATATGAATCCTCTGATCTTTTCTTAAGGATCAAGTCTTCAAGGTAAAGAAGAGTTGGGAACCCTATACCATAATTTTCGAAAGAAAATGAGTCAAAGGTTCCATGTAACATATATGTCTCAACTAGTTTGTAATTTATGTAACATAAATGAGTTAATAAAAGTTTCATGTAACATATACGTCTTCAATCAACAAATCTTTGTTTAGAAAAATCGGCCTTCGCTTGGCAATGACCTTTTTCAGGAGATAAATAATAAAAAGAAAGGTGAATTATAAAATGCTGTAGTTAAGTTTCTATAGAAATACAACATCGTAGTTAATTTGAGTCTAGAGAGACTATAAAGATTCACACGCAAGTAACATGGTAATTAATTTTTTTTGTCTTTTAAATCAAATAAACAATAAATAGAATCATATTACCACCATAAAAATAAATATTTCAAACCTTTCCACCGTCGTACTCATGGTTGAACTGATCAAAGATTCATTATAAGAAGAACAACTCATGGTTGTTAAAGGTTTACATACAATGACAGTGGTTACAAGAATTATAGAAATTGATATGAAGTTAGGTCGACTGGGACGTAACGGTATATAAACCAAGTCAAATAATTTTTTTTGGACCATAATTAAAAAAAAAAAATTCTACGGTGCATATAACCGTTTGTCATTATATAAAGCACCATATTGACAAGTAATTAAGCTGAATTAGTTTATTAATTCACCGACAATATTGCCTTTTTATAATCCAGAAATATCACCTACTTGAAATACTTGCAAGAAAGAACCGAAGTTAATCACAAAGTCAAGGCATTAGAGAATTATGGAAATTTAGAATTATTTTGACTTTATAATCAGGTTCTATCATGCTTGCAGGTTCTTTATTTAACAAATAACTCATTTAACATTCCCTTGTCATTATCACCAACCCTATACATTGACTTTTGTTTTGTTCATGTCCATGTAGGTGGAAAATATTAACTCATTTATTTGAATACCAAAATACATCAAGTTTTAAAATACAAAATGGTATGAAGAAAAGGTATTGGACGCACAACATCCGTGTAACGATAACATTATTTAAAACACTAGCCAGTCTGTTATAATTCATTGGACAAATTAAGAATTCCAATAATATATGCTTGGCAACACTATATAAAGAGTTGGAATACAAACATCAACAATCACAACAAGTAGCTCACACTCTTCCAAGGGATTGAGTAGAGAAATACACAAACTAAAAAAAGATGGGAACCTCAATTGGGTTGAGGCACTTGCCTCAACTCATCTATGCAATTGCATTTTGCATAATTGCAAGCAGTGTAAGTGCTTATGATGATAAGCCTTACTATGGTGGCAAACCAAACAATAACCATCCACAACCAACACCACAAAGTCATGGACAACAGCCACCATATTATTTCAAATCACCTCCATATTACTACAAATCTCCACCTCCTTCATATGTGTACAAGTCCCCACCACCTCCATCTCCCTCTCCACCTCCTCCATATGTCTACAAGTCACCACCTCCTCCTTCTCTTTACCCTCCCCCGCCATATGTCTATAAGAGTCCACCACCACCCTCTCCAACACCACCACCTCCATATGTGTACAAGTCTCCTCCTCCACCATCACCCTCACCACCCCCACCCTATGTTTACAAGTCACCACCACCTCCATCCCCTTCACCTCCTCCTCCATATGTCTACAAGTCACCACCACCTCCATCCCCTTCACCTCCTCCACCATATATCTATAAGAGTCCACCACCACCCTCTCCAACACCACCACCACCATATGTGTACAAGTCTCCTCCTCCACCATCACCCTCACCACCCCCACCCTATGTTTACAAGTCACCACCACCTCCATCCCCTTCACCTCCTCCTCCATATGTCTACAAGTCACCACCACCTCCATCCCCTTCACCTCCTCCACCATATGTCTATAAGAGTCCACCACCACCCTCTCCATCACCACCACCTCCATATGTTTATAAGTCTCCTCCTCCACCATCATCCTCACCTCCCCCACCTTATGTTTACAAGTCACCACCACCTCCATCCCCTTCACCTCCTCCTCCATATGTCTACAAGTCACCACCTCCACCATCCCCATCTCCACCTCCACCATATATTTACAAGTCTCCTCCACCACCGTCACCTCCACCCCCTCCACCATATGTATACAAGTCTCCTCCTCCACCATCACCCTCTCCTCCCCCACCATATGTATATAAGTCACCTCCACCTCCATCCGCTTCCCCTCCTCCTCCATATGTCTACAAGTCACCACCTCCACCATCCCCATCTCCACCACCTCCATATGTCTACAAGTCCCCGCCCCCACCATCACCTTCTCCTCCCCCACCCTATGTTTATAAGTCGCCACCACCTCCATCTCCTTCACCTCCTCCTCCATATGTCTACAAGTCACCACCTCCACCATCCCCATCTCCACCACCTCCATATGTCTACAAATCTCCACCCCCTCCACCATATGTATATAAGTCACCACCTCCTCCATCTCCCTCTCCTCCTCCACCATATGTTAACAAGTCACCACCTCCACCGTCTCCATCCCCACTACCTCCATATGTTTATAAGTCTCCTCCTCCACCATCTCCTTCACCACCTCCTCCATATATCTATAAGTCACCACCACCACCATCCCCTTCACCACCCCCTCCATATGTCTATAAGTCCCCTCCTCCTCCTTCTCTTTCACTCCCTCCTCCATATGTTTACAAATCTCCACCCCCACCATCTTCTTCACCTCCTCCGCTCTATATCTATAAGTCACCGCCACCTCCTTCTCCTTCACCACCACCTCCATACTATTAGAAATCTCCACCTCGACCCTCTCCATCACCTCCTCCACCATATATTTATAAATCACCGCCACCTCCTTCGCCTTTACCGCCATCTCCTTATATCTACAAGTCTCCACCATCTCCATCACCTCCTCCACATCATCCCTACCCTCTATAACTCACCCCCCC